>Ga0172379_10000064_pt1 | contig 266610 bp, 203 predicted proteins | sample GrowelOW334metaG_FD_119756 | JGI IMG/M metagenome (GOLD analysis project Ga0172379, IMG submission 119756) | Groundwater microbial communities from an aquifer near a municipal landfill in Southern Ontario, Canada - Groundwater well OW334 metaG | ecosystem: Environmental > Aquatic > Deep... | reverse complement strand
GGAGGGTCTGATGGCGGTCGAAACCGGCGCGATGATTCATCGTTGCTTCAGACCCGCCGCCGGGGGTAAACGTTCAACCTATGCGCGAGTTTTTACACAGTCTGGCGCATGGTTAGGCCGCGTCGAAATCATCGGTGACTTTCCTCTCTTTGACTGAAACGGTGTAGGGCAACTGCATGCCCTGAGCCTGCAACGTCTCCTCGTAGTGAACAAGCTGCGCCTGTAACTGCTCGGTGAAAGTCAAAGTCTCGTAGTAACGCTCCTCGTCTCGTAACCGCTTGAACTCGCCGAGCAAGAACCTGGCGCTGTCGAAAAGGTTCGAGAGCGTGTCGCCCTGCATGACGATGCCGGGAAACCGTCTGCCGGGTAGCTGAACGATCCCGCTGTTCGGAATGTGCGACAGAATCTGTGCGGTGTCTGATGGCATACGCGTGAAGCGGCCTAACATTTAGATTGAGCCTCTGATTTGTCGTATAACACGGGAGGCATGGCGGCACATTAGGGTTTGCTTTTTGTCGTGTCCACAGCATTTTACGCGGCTGTAGCGGTTTCATATTAAACCTGCAAAGGCAAACAGAGCGTTGAATATGGCCGGCGTCTTCATACCGAATCCAAAGGCGCGCCTCCGCGAGCAAGTGGCGGAAGTGGCTCGCTTCAAGCGGCTGTCACCCCGCACGGAGGAGGCCTACTGGCTCTGGATACGGCGTTTCATCCTGTATCACGGCAAGCGTCATCCGAAGGAGATGAACGCGCCGGAAGTGACGGCATTTCTTTCTCATTTGGCGACGGAGGAGCACGTGGCGGCCAGCACACAGAACCAGGCGCTGAATGCGTTGGTATTCCTCTATCGGGAGGTGCTGCACGTGCCGTTGGATAGTCTGGCTGACTCTGTCCGGGCGCGGCGTCACTCGTTTGCGACACACTTGTTGGAATCAGGTTACGACATCCGCACCGTGCAGGAATTGCTCGGCCACAATAACGTGGAGACGACACAGATTTACACGCACGTCATGCGGAAACCAAGCTTGGCCGTGCGTAGTCCACTCGATGTCGGTTGACGCCGCTTATTCCTCCAGCGTCGTTAGATCACCTTCCGGCAGTCCTTGGGCTCGTGCTTTGAGGACGCGGCGCATGATTTTTCCACTGCGCGTCTTTGGCAGTTGTTTGACGAACGTGATCTTCTCCGGCTTGGCGATCGGTCCCGTCTCGTGACCGACATGGATCTTGAGTTCCTCGGCCAGCGCCTCGCTCGGCTCGTGGCCGGCCTTGAGGATGACATAGGTGTGGATTGCATGGCCTTTGATTTCGTGCGGCAGGCCGATGGCGGCGGCTTCGGCAACGGCGGGGTGGCTGACGAGGGCGCTTTCGACTTCCGCGGTGCCGAGGCGGTAGCCAGAAACCTTGATCACGTCGTCCACACGGCCGATGACCCAAAAATAACCGTCCGCATCTTTGCGCGCGCTGTCGCCCGTGAAATAGACGCCGGGGTATTTGGTCCAATATTGTTTCACGTAGCGATCCGGGTCGTTGTAGATCGTGCGCATCATGGCAGGCCAGGGATTTTTGAGCACCAGGAAACCTTCTTCGCCGGGTGCGACCGGGTTGCCAGACTCATCGTAAACGTCGGCCTCGACGCCGGGGAACGGCTTCGCGGCGCTGCCAGGCTTGAGTGGCGTTACCGGCAGGGGCGTGATCATGAACATGCCGGTTTCGGTCTGCCACCACGTGTCAATGATGGGGCATTTCCCCTTCCCGATGACACGGTGATACCATCGCCAGGCTTCCGGATTGATCGGTTCGCCCACTGAGCCGAGCAGGCGCAGAGTGGAGAGATCGTGCCGGTTGGGCCACGCTTCGCCGAAGCGCATGAGACCGCGGACAGCCGTAGGCGCGGTGTAGAAGACATTGATGCCGTATTTCTCGACCATACTCCACCAACGGTTCGGGTAGGGAAACGTCGGCGCCCCTTCATACATGAAACTGGTCGCGCCCAGCAGTAGCGGTCCATAGACGATATACGAATGGCCTGTGATCCAGCCCGGATCAGCCGTGCACCACCAACGGTCGTCTTCCTTCAGGTCGAACGCCCATTGGAGTGTCGTGGCGACGCCGACCATGTAGCCGCCGTGCGTGTGCAGAATGGCCTTGGGCTTGCCCGTCGTGCCAGAGGTGTAGAGCATGAACAGCGGGTCTTCGGCGTCCATCACTTCGGTTTCGGAGCGGTTTCCGCCAGCGCCAGCCCTTGCCACAGGCAAACCCATCAGATCGCCATACCAATAGTCACGCCCCGCTTCCATCTGAACCTCTTGGCCCGTGCGCTTAATGACGATGACGTGCTCGATGGTGGCACAACGTTTCAGAGCCTCGTCCACGATATTCTTCAACTCAACGATCTTGCCGTTCATCCAACTGCCGTCGCAGGTGATGACAATGTTCGACTGGCTGTCTTCGATGCGGCCGTGCAACGCCTCGACGGAGAAGCCGCCATACACCACCGAGTGCACCGCGCCGATCTTGGCACAGGCGAGCATCGTGATGGGCAGCTCCGGCACGCGACCCATGTAAATGGTCACGCGGTCGCCTTTCTTGACGCCCATGCTCCGCAGGACGTTGGCGAACTTGCACACCTCGCGGTTGAGCGCGTGGTAGCTGAATGTGCGCACCTCGCCCTTCTCGCCTTCCCAGATCAGCGCGAGCTTGTTGCGCCGCCAGCTTTTGATATGCCGGTCGAGACAATTGTAAGCGATGTTCGTCCGTGCGCCGACGAACCACTTGAAGAACGGCTTGTTCGAATCGTCCAGCACCTTGTCCCACGGTTTGAACCATTCAAACTCCTGGGCACGTTCGGCCCAGAAACCTTCCAAGTCACGGCTGGCCTTGCGCGCTATCTCGTCAGGGTCTTTGACGCAAGCAGCGGCGATCATTTCGGGCGAGGGATGATAGATATCCGGCTGGGATTCGTTTGGCATCGTCTGGTTCCTTTCCATTCATTAGGTCGAGCTTCAATCAAGCCCGGTCGCGTAGCCGACGCGGCGTCCGCACCGGTTGAATCAAGAGCAACTATAGTTCTTCATTTGCGTCGCGCAAATTTAGCCCGCGGATTTTTTCTGCTCACCGTCTCGGCCCTCAGTTAAACAGAGCGCATCTCAGTCTCTGACGCGCCAATGTGAACCCCCGGTAGTCCGTGTTTTCCAGCCTGCTGTTTCGCGTGTTCTCAACCTGCAGCCGCCTGGTCGGTAAGGCCAGCCAACTGGAAAGCCTGCGCTGCCGCGCCGGGTCTGCAACCGCTGGAATACAAGTCGCTCGAAAACTGAAACACGCCCGCGTTGATTCCCATGGCGCTAATTTTCTTGCCCGCGCTGCGTGCTTTCGCTATCAAGTGCCCGCTCGTTCAAACAACCAACGGAGAATATTTTTATGGCTAGACCTGTCACACTCTGCGCCGGCCAGTGGGCCGATCTCACCTTCGATGTCCTCTGCCAAAAAGCGAAGTCTTTCGGTTACGACGGCATTGAAATCCCCTGCTGGGGCGATCACCTCGAAGTCATCAAGGCCGCCAAGGACAAAGCCTACTGCGACACCCGCCACGAGATTCTCGCCAAGCACGGCCTCAAGACCTGGGCCATCTCCTGCCACCTCGTCGGCCAGGCTGTCTGCGACCAAATTGACGAGCGGCACAAGTCCATCCTCCCCCCGCACGTCTGGGGCGACGGCAAGCCCGACGGCGTCCGCAAGCGCGCCGCCGAGGAAATGGTCCGCGCCGCGCAGGCCGCGAAGAACCTCGGCGTCAAGGTCGTCAACGGTTTCACTGGCTCCAGCATCTGGCCCTATCTCTACAGCTTCCCGCCGGTCCCGCAGGCGTGGATTGACAAGGGCTACGAAGACTTCGCCACGCGCTGGAAGCCGATCCTCGACGAATTCAAGAAGCTCGGCGTCCGCTTCGCGCTCGAAGTTCATCCGACCGAGATCGCGTTCGACATTGCCAGCACCGAACGCGCCATCGAGGCCATCGGCGGCCATCCGGCGTTCGGCTTCAATTACGATCCAAGCCACCTCGGCTACCAGGGCGTGGACTACGTCAAGTTCATCCGCCGCTTCGGCGACCGCATCTTCCACTGCCACATGAAGGACGTGTGGTGGGGCCATGGCGACGGCACCGTCGGCGTGTTTGGCGGCCACATCAACTTCGGCGACGCGCGCCGTTACTGGGACTTCCGCTCCCTCGGCCACGGCGACATCAACTTTGAGGAAATCATCGTCGCCCTCAACGACGTCAACTACCAAGGCCCGCTTAGCGTTGAGTGGGAAGACAGCCGCATGGACCGCGAGCACGGCGCGAAGGAAGCCTGCGCGTTCGTCCGCAAGGTAGACTTCCCGCGCAGCGCCCGCGCGTTCGACGCTTCCTTCGACAAGGAAGAGCAGAAGAAAAAGAAGTAGGCGTCGCGGCAACCCATGAGTGGGGTGAGCTTCCAAGCTCGCCCATCATGGAGCAGAAAAAACGGAAGCAAACATCGCGGCAACCCGGCCGTCGTCCGCAGCGTGACGCGGCAATAAACTTTCCGCCAGCCCGGACGATAGCGTTCAGGCTGGCGGAACTGTTTTCATCGCCCGCTGTTGCCGCCGCGGCCCGGCTTGGCGTAGAATATGCCCAGCATGAAACTGACAATCACTTTATTGGCGCTGCTGGCCGCGGTCTCCATCGCCGCCGGCGAGGACAAGTCAGCGGCCCCGGCCCAGCGCGGAGGTTCCACCATGACCAATCATGTCACCAAGACCGACGCTGAGTGGAAAAAAATTCTCACCCCGGAGCAGTATCGCGTCCTGCGCGAGAAAGGCACCGAGCGACCGTTTACCGGCGAATACTGGAAAAACCACGACGTAGGCATTTATCGCTGTGCCGCCTGCAACGCCGAGTTGTTCACCTCGGAAACGAAATTCGATTCCCATTGCGGCTGGCCGAGTTTCTTTGCGGCGAAGGCCAAGCAGAACATACGGTTGCAGCCGGACAACAGCCATGGGATGCAACGCACGGAGGTGTTGTGCGCCCATTGCGGCGGCCATCTCGGCCATCTCTTCGACGACGGTCCCGCGCCCACCGGCCAGCGTTATTGCATCAACTCCGTCTCCATCAAGCTGGAGAAAAAGAAGAAAGAGAAGAAGTAACGCCGGTCGCCGCGCTCGCCCCCCCCAAGCAACTATCAGTCCTTGTTCGGGATTAGCGAGGTGGCAGGTTTTCGCGTGCTGCCTGGCACATCGTGCTGGATAACGCTGCCCTTACGCGACTCAAACGGCTGTGGCGAAGATGCGCTTTTTCGCGAGGTCTTCGCAGTGCCAGATCGCGATCCGGCGTGAATGGTTATCAAGCCGCCGGGAAATACCTCGATCACGGGAACGACCACAACGGAGGAAGTGTTCTCCGGCAACCACAACCAGCCGAGCCGCTCGTCGAACACCCAGTGCCCCGCAAGTGGATTTGGCGACGACGGTGGCAACGGTGACGATGGCGGTGGCGCGGCGGTTGGTGGCTCCACCTGCACGGTCTCGTTGGCAACGGCGGGCATGAGCATCTCCAGCGGATGTTGTTCCGGTGCGTTGGTGGGGGTGTCCGCGGGTGCGACGGCGGCGAGCGGCGCGGACGTGGCCGGTTGCGAAGCCAGCGCCACCGCGACCATCGCGAGTGCTTGGCTCAATGCCGACTCCACGTCGGACGGCGGCTGCGTCACTGTGGATTGCCTGGGTCGCGCGGCGCGTGCCGGTTGACTCGCGGCCAGCGCAGTGCGCGGCGCTTGCAGCGGTTCTGGTGAAAGCGTGCCGACAAACGATCCCACCATCCCAAGGAAAAGCCCCAGGCCGAACAGCAACAACCCGCAGATGATAGTCGTGACGCGACTCATACAAACCACCGAGGCCCGGTTTCCACCGACGCGCGGTAAGATGGCCGAACGACGCCCGAATGGCAATCGCGCGTTCCGTCAGTGCCATGACGGCGGGATCTTGCCTCGCCTACTTGAGCGCCTTCTTGACGAACTTCAGGCCCTTCACGGCGATGTCTTTGTTGCTCGGCTCGATCTTGCGCCAGATCGCCGCGGCGCGCGCGATCACCTTCACGTCTTGCGTGAACGACTCGATCACCACGTCGCCGTTGTAGCGCACGGCCTTGAGCGCCTTCGCGATGGCCGGCCAGTCAATGTGATCGCCGCCCGGCGTGCCGCGGTCGCTGCCGCAGGCGTGGAAATGCGCCAGCAACTTGCCGGCCTTGCGGATGGCGGCGGCCTGGTCCTTCTGCTCGATGTTCATGTGGAACGTGTCGAGGTGCAGCTTCAACACCGGGCTGCCCACGTCGCGGATCATCTTCAGGCCTTGGTCCACCGTGTTGATGAAGTCGGTCTCAAAGCGATTCAGCGGCTCCATGCAAATCTGCCGGCCGCGCTTCTCGGCGTAGGCGCAAAGCTCGCGGAGGTTCTTCACCACCGTCGCCCACTGCTGCTTGTATTCGTCCGGCGGCACGGCGTCGGCGCGGCCCACCGACGAATACACCGGCCCGATGAGCGACGGGCAATCCAGCACCACCATCTGGTCGAGCAGGCGCTTCATGTAATCGAGCGCCGTCTTCTGCTGCTCCTCCGTCCCGCGCAGGTCGCGATCGGGGCCGAGGCAGGCGCAGACCGAGCCGCACACGAGGCCGTTCTTGTCCAACTCCGCCTTCACGCGGGCCGGGTCAATGTGCGACGGGTCCTCGATGGGGATCTCGACGGTGTCGAATCCCCAGCGCGTGAAGGTCTTGAAAAGCTTGGTGCTGTTGTTGGTGAAGGGCGACGTGAACAGGAAGGAGTTGATGCCGAATCTCATGGTGACGACGGTTCCGTTTGTGCCTGCGGGCCGGCGGACTGTTGCTCGTTCAGCGTGCCGCTGACCGTCCGGCGGTCAGCGGTTCGCCGCGCCCTGCTGGCTGATGCGCCGCGTTTGTAGGCCCATTGCGTCCGAAAGGCAAGCGGAACGAAGCGGCGGGGACGAAGGTAGTGGGAAACACACGCCGCGATACGCGGCCCGGTTCGCGGCAAGCGCGTCAGGCGCTCGGTCGAAGCATGTAGATGATCGCGTCGGTAATCCGCTTCAGTGAAGCCTCGCGTAAAAGCCCGATCTGCGAAAAGATCAAGCTCTCATGCGCCGTGAATAGCTTCGCGGGGCGGGCATAGCTGGTGAGGCGAAGCGACCCCGTCTGGAAATCTGCATCGGTCACTTCTATCGCCCGTGAATCCGAGTAAGGCTTGCTGGTGATCTGACACAACAGCCAATCACCACGGCCAGAGTCGGCAAGGATTACGGCGGGTCGCAACTTGGAATGCGACAAGTCGGAGAAAGGGAAACGGACCAGAACTACCGAGCCTGTTGCAAGTGAGCCCACGCGGCGTCCTCCTCGGGTCGGTTCCAGTCTTCGGCAAGCGCCGCCTCGCTCAGAAGCGCCGTCTCCGCCGGATGCGCGCCCGGCTCTTCTTCGAGAATCGTGACAAGGGCGCGGCGTGCCGCAGGCACGTGGACATCTTCAAGCAATCGAACGATGCCGTCCTCATCAATCACGGCTTCATGCGTCTGAATCATGCCTAAAGTCTAGCGGTTTTTGCTCGTTAAGCAAGCGCGCAGAGCGCCCAACGCCGGAACTGGGTGGCGCGGTCGGCCCAACGCGCCCGAAAGGCAAGCGGAACGAAGCGGCGCGGTCGGAAACTCCTCGCGCTTCCCCGGCCTCGGTGGATCGGCGTTGAAAGCGGTTCGCAGGAGCGCCCCAGTCAGGGCAATTGTCCCATCACGTCCAGTAACATCCGAAAGGAGGTTTTGTGAGAGTTGATCCAACGAACTTCTTGCAGACAGACGATTATGGAACGTGGTTAAATAGTATTAGTGTTCACCGAAGGACGCAAATATGCGCGTGCCAGAGCAAATCAAAAAGTGCGTCGTGTTTCTGGGGACAGAGTCCAATAGTGGCCAGCAACTTGAATTTAGGGCCACCGGCTTTCTTGTCAGGATTGAAGACCCACAACCTGACGGCCCGCGATATTTTAATTATTTGGTTACGGCAAAACATGTCGCCAAACAGTTGGAAGGGAAAAATTTTGCAGTCAGGGTAAACACAAGAGATGGCAAGTCCATGCTTGTTCATTCAGACGGGGGCGGCGCGAACACAAAGTGGTTTTTCCATCCTACAGACGCGTTCGCAGATGTCGCCGTTTTCCCGTGGGTGTCGTCTGATGCATTCAATGCTGATTATGTGGAGCTTTTAACAGCTATGTTTTGGGATGACTTTGACGATAACTTTCTTTGGGATGCTCTTAATCAAAATGCGCCTGAAGTAATCTGGCCCATCATTCCAACAGTCAAAGGAATCGTCCGAGGTAACGCGTCGCCTTTACCAACGACGGTTCCCGAAGTATTGACGGCCCGAAGTGGTATTCCCGCCATTCATGAAGTCATGGGCATCGGCGACGAAGTTTGTATCGTTGGATTATTTTCCTATCACAAAGGAACTTCAAAAAATCATCCGATCTTAAGAACCGGAAATATCGCGATGATGCCCGATGAACCCATCCAAACCAGCGAAGGACCGATGGAGGCATATTTGATTGAGGCCAGATCAATAGGCGGTTTAAGCGGATCGCCCGTATTCGTTCGTATAGAATGCCAGCGAGCCGATAAGACAATGCAACATACTTGGGCTTTTCTTGGACTGATTCACGGCCACTGGGTGACTCCAACGGAAAATATCAATGACATGACGGAACAAGATGCAAAAGGGAAAATGTCGTTGAATACTGGCATTGCTATTGTGACTCCAGGATTAAAACTCTTGGATATTCTGTATGGCGAAGAACTTAAAAGTATGAGGAGAGCAAGGATCGAAGCGGAGCAAGAATCCAACCTCCCAATCCCCGATTAGATATGAAGAAGAAACAGACCAGACACGCACAGAACGGCGGTCGCGCGTTCCGGTCATGAACTCAGGAACTGCCAGAAGACCGAGGCGGGCACGAACGGCGTCGGCTTCTGGTTCGTCTTCCGCTCCGTCAACGCCGGAAACGAAATCACCAGATCGTGCCGGGCGCGCGTGACGGCGACGTAGAACAGCCGGCGCTCCTCTTCCACCTCGCCGGTCGCCTGCGTGCGCGGATGCGGCATCTGCGTGTGGCCCGCGCCGACGAGCCAGACGCCGTCCCACTCCAGACCTTTCGAGGAGTGGATGGTCGAGAGAATCACCGCGTCGTCAGGATGCACCTCGTCGGTGTCGCGGCTGAGGTTGAAGCCGTCGAGAAATTCCGCCAGCGAGCCGTTCATGTTCTCCATCGAATTCACCAGCACGCTCAACGTCGCCAGCCGCTCTTCGCCGTCCTTCGGGTAGTTCGCCAGCATCAGCGGCCTGATCCGCTCGAGCATGCACTTGCCCTTGGCGCCAAGCTTTGGCGCGCGGCGCAATTCGTGAATCCATCGCGGCAGCTCCGCCGCCTCCTCCGGCCAGTGGTTGTCCTCGACGAACTGCCCGCGGTGCGCGGCGATGGCCTTGGCCGCCGTGCCTTCGCCGATGCCGGGGAACTGCGTCAGCGCCCGCAGCAGCGCGATCTTGTCGCGCGGGTTTTGCGCGACGCGCAGGAAGCAGAGGAAGTCCTTCACCTCTGCCGCGTCGGCCAGCGCGAGACCGCCGTATTTCTTGTAGCGGATACGATGCTGGTTCAGCAGCACCTCCAGCGCCGTCAGCGTGCGCGACGAGCGCGCCAGCACCGCGCAATCGCAGCCGCGCTTGCCCGCCTTCTTGCGCGCGACGATCCATTTCACGATGCCGACCGCCTCGTGCGCCGGGGTGAAGTATTTCCGGTAATCCACGCTGCCTTGCGCGCCGTTGGCCGCGTGCAGGCGCAGCGCACTCTCGGTGCTGGCCACGACTTCGTTGGCGAGGTCGAGGATCGGTTGCGCGCTGCGGTAGTTGTTCTCCAGCTTCAGAATTTGCGTGTCGCGGTTCTTCGCGGGGAAATCAGTGATGAGCCGCACCTCGGAGCCGCGGAATGAGTAGATGGACTGGTTGGCGTCGCCGACGACCATGAGGTGGTGCGGATTCAGCCCGTTGAGGATCGCCTCGTTGAGGCGATTGTTGTCCTGCATCTCGTCCACGAGCACATAGCGCCAGCGGTCGCGCAGTTGCTTCGCCCACGCCGCGTCGCGCTCCAGCCGCTGCGCCCAGAGCACGAGCAGGTCGTCATAGTCCACGACATTGGCGGCGCGCTTCAACTCCTCGTAGGCGGCGGCAACCTTCAGCATCCGCTTCGTGTGGCTGCCGAATTGCGGCTCCAATACCTCCGTCACCGGCACGCAGGTATTGCGTGCGAATGAATACAGCTCGTTGAGCCGGCCCGGCACGAAGAGCTTCGATTTCGTGCTGAGGCCGGTCTGCTTCAGCGCGGATTTCCAGACCGACTGCGCCTCCGATTCGTCGAGCGTCGAGAAATGGCTGCTCGCGAGGCCGAACTTCTCGCCTTCCTTGCGCATCAGCATGCTGGCGACGGCGTGGTAGGTGCCGACCGTCAGCCGGTCGTCAGCGGACTTGCGCGGCACGCCGGCGACGAGCGTCTCAACGCGCGCGGCCATTTCGTTGGCCGCCTTGCGCGTGAAGGTGATCATCAGGATGGCGCTGCGCGGCACGCCGGAGCGCACCAGCGAGGCGACCCAGTGGACGCTCGTGGCGGTCTTGCCGGTGCCCGCGCCGGCCATGACGAGGATGCGCCGCGCGCGGCACGCAACAACCGCAGCTTGGGACGGATTCAGTTTCATCAAAGGCGCGAAAGGAAACCCGCCGCCGCCGCGACCGGCAAGCAGAAAAGTTTTTCTTCGCATGAACGCGCGCTTGACACGGCGACACGTGCCGACATTTGCGCGATTTGCGCCGGTAAACTACCGTTCCTCATGAATCCTGAAATCTTTGAGACGAAAGCTTCCTGCAAATGCTGCGAGCGGCTGGAGACGGTCTTCGCCGCGCTGGCGCCGCTCGGACCGCTGCTGGCGCGGGCGGCGCTCGGCGTTGTGTTCTTCATGCACGGCTCGCAGAAACTGCTCGGCTGGTTCGGCGGCCACGGCTGGTCGGGCACCATCGGCTTCATGCACGACAAGCTCGGCGTTCCGGTGGCGTTCGCCGCGCTGGCGATCATAGCGGAGTTTTTCGGCGCCCTCGGTGTGCTGACGGGCCTGCTGACGCGGCTGGCGGCGTTCGGAATCTTCTGCGTGATGGCGGTGGCGGTGTTCCAGGTGCATCTGGCCAACGGTTTCTTCGCCGACAAGCACGGCTTTGAATACCCGATGGCGCTCGGCTTGATTGCGCTCTCGCTGGTCTTCACCGGTGCCGGTCGCTGGAGCTTGGACGCACTGACCTGCCGGTTCTGCAAGAAGCGGAAGTGAAGGCATTGATTCGTCTTGAGTTGGCTGGAGTGTCTGGTAACGTCCGCGTCCGTCCTTAGCTTCGCGTGCGCTCAAATCAAAGTCTCTAACCTTCAAACACAAGGAGTCGAAATCATGGAAAAGTGGCCTATCGGAGTGTTTACCAGTCTTGATGCGGGTCTGGGTGTGAAACTGGAAGTCGCACGGGAGTTGGGCATCCCAACGATCCATCTGCACGCTCCCGCCCAGAGCACGCGGACGCCGGAGAACGCGAAGCAGTTCCTGGCGAAACTCAAGGAAGCCGGCATCACGTTGACCGCGGTCTTCGGCGGCTTCGAAGGCGAAAGCTACGCTGACATTCCCACGGTCTCCCGCACGGTCGGTCTGGTGCCGCGCGACGTGCGCGTCGCGCGGACGCAGGAGATGAAAGAGATTTCAGACTTTGCCAAGCTGCTGGGCTGTCGCGTGATCGCGCTGCACTTGGGATTCGTCCCGCACGACACGAAGGACCCGTTGTATGCGGAAGTCCTCAAAGTGACGCAGGATGTGTGCGACCACGCAAAGCGCAACGGGCAGAACCTGCATCTCGAAACCGGCCAGGAGACGGCGGAGGGGTTGCTGCAATTCCTCCATGACGTGAACCGCGACAATCTGTTCATCAACTTTGACCCGGCAAACCTGATCCTCTACGGCACCGGCAAGCCGCTCGAAGCGCTGCAAAAGGTCGGCCACTACGTGCGGAGTTGCCACTGCAAAGACGCCAAGTGGGCGGCGAATCCCGGTAAAGAGTGGGGACGGGAAGTGCCGCTGGGCCAGGGCGACGTTGGGTTTGAGCAGTTCCTGCGCACTCTCAAAGCTCTCGGCTACGATGGCCCGCTGACCATCGAACGCGAGATTCCGCAGGAGCCGGCGCGCCAGAAGGCGGAGATCGGCCATGCGATACGGTTGCTCACCGAGTTGAAGAAGAAGATTGGCGTCTGAAGGCTCCGCTTCGACCCATCGGTGTTGCGAGTCTGCGGTTCTTCGTCAACGTTCACCCCGGATGAGGATGTCGGGCTGTGCAACACGGGCGTTTCAGCAGCGGCGGCGTAACAGGCTGGACGCTCTTGATTTGCTCTCGCTGCAAGACCATCTTTGGTGCATAATATGCCTGTGGTCTTCGAGCAAATCAGAAGCGTAGTGGAGACATACCACCATCTGCCGCGGTATCGGGAGATTTTCCTGACGTTCTTCAAATATGGGTTAGTGGACTTGCTGAAGTTTGTCCACCTCCAGAAGTTGCTGGAGATAGCCGACCGCCAGTTGCATCCGAAGAACGAGGAACTTCACCGCAAGCCGGTGGCGGAGCGTTTCCGCATGGCGCTGGAGGAACTGGGACCAACATTCGTCAAGTTCGGCCAGATCCTCAGTTCGCGGCGGGACGTCATCAACGAGGCGTTTTACAACGAACTGCGGAAGCTGCAGGATGCGGTGCCGCCGTTTCCCGGTGCCGACGCGGTGAAAATCGTCGAGCGGGAATTGGGCCGGCCGTTAGGGGAGGTCTTCAAGGCGTTTGACGAGAAAGCCATCGCCGCCGCCTCGATCGCGCAGGTGCATCGGGCGACCTTGTTGGACGGTGCCGAGGTGGCCGTCAAGATTCGGCGTCCCGATATCGAGAAGGTCATCGAGGTGGACGTAGCCATCCTGATGGACGTGGCGCGTTTCCTGGAGACGCACGTCGAGGAAATCGCGGTATTGAATCCGGTGGGCGTCGCCCATGAGTTTGCGAGGACCATCGAGCGGGAGATGGACTTCTCCAACGAGGCGCGCAACATGGAGCGCTTTGCGAAGCAGTTCAAGGGCAACCGTTGGATTCGCGTGCCGCGCGTTTACCGCGAGTTCTCGACCGGGTCGGTGTTGACGATGGAGTATCTATCGGGTTTTCGGATGGACGATCCGGAACAGTTGCGCGCGCAGGGGATTGATCCGGTCCCTCTCGCCGAGCGCATCTCACGGCTGATCTTCCAGCAGGTGTTCAAGCATGGCTTTTTCCACGGTGACCCGCATCCCGGCAATGCCACCATCCTGTCGCCGGGCGTGCTGGTGCTCTACGACTATGGCATGATGGGCGTCCTGAGCGTGCCGTTCCGCGAGAACATCGCGAACATGGTCGTCGGGTTGGTGGAGAAGGATGCGCGGATGGTGAGCCGTTCGCTGCTCGGCATGTCTGAGGAAGGTTATGTGGAAGAGCCTCGACTGCTGGAAAACGATGTGGAGGCTTTCGCCCAGCAGTATCTGGATTGCCCCCTCAAGGATTTAAAACTCGGTTTCGTCCTGAACCGCCTCCTGGACCTGCTCATCGGGCACAGGTTGCGCATGAAGGCTGACTTCTACTTGGGCGTCAAGGCGCTGACCCAGGTGGAAGCCAGCGGCAGGGTGCTCGACCCCGACCTGAACTTCGTCCGGTTCGGCGAACCCTACGCAATGCAGGTCATCGAGGGAAGATTTGATGTCAAACAGATCCTCAAGAACCTTTACTCGTCCGTTGGCGAAACCGCGGATTTCCTGAGAAGCTTTCCGCTGGAAGCGCGGGACCTGTATGAGCGGATCCGTAGCGGGCGCTTCCGCATCCCCCTCGAACACCGGTTCGACCCGAAGGGATTTGAGCCGTTGCGGAGCACGCTGAACCACATCACCAACCGCCTTGTCGAAGCGGTCCTTGCGGCGGCCATCCTGGTCTGCTCGAGCATCCTCATCCTGGCGGACCATTCCAGTTTGTGGAACTTCCTGCCGATGCTCGGCATCATCGGCCTTGTCATTGGGGGTAGCATCGCATTACGCCTCATCGTTGCCATCTGGCGCAGCGGCGGAATGTGACTGCCCCCGAAGAAAGCCGGGAGGTTTGTTTTAGATTTTCTTTAACCCCTTGCGGAAAGCCGCAGCTCCTTCCTGGATCGCGTCCGTAAGCTTGTCCGAGGCCTGGTTGACCAGCGACGACGCCTTCAGTTTCATCGCGTGACGCGCCTTGGCGGTTTTGCCCGCACTGGCAATTACACCATCCTTCAACAAGGTCGCAGCCTGATCAATCAGTTTGACGGCGGATTGAACAAGCGGATCCTTGTTGCCGGTGGCGGGGCGTTTCGATTTGCTACTCTTCTTTGCAGCCTTAGCCATAGTTCCTCCTGTGTTGATGAACCTTACGAACACCCCATCGTTCTGTCAACGGTAGGTAACGGGATAACAGCCACAAGTCTTGACCGAATTCGTGTTGCGAAGTATCAAAGACGCTCCCAAATCAGGGCGCATAACCGCGTTGAGTAACCGGTCTGCGAAAAGACGGATATCGGATGAATCAGGCGACGACTCGGACAATTCTTTTCTTGCTGCTGCTTGTTTCCGACGGTTTTGCTGCCGCCGCCAATGCGTCGGCTGCGCCACAAGCTCACGCCTCCTATGTCAAGAAAGCCACCTGGCCGGAAACGATGCTCGCTTCGCGCGCGGCGCTGAAGGCGGCTGCGTTGCCGGCGAAGGAGCAGAAGGCCGCGCTCGCGGCGGTGTGGGAGCAGGTCGAGCGCGATTTTCCTGTCCAGTGGGATTGGGCGCTTCAGGACGGGGGCCTTGATTTCCCAAACTGGTTCGCCGCTGACGGCAGCAGTGACATCGAGAAGAAGATGATCGACCGAGCACTGGAGGAACTTGGTGGTGATCGCGAGGAATTCGGCGCGCTCGGTCGCAGCAACGCCGCGCCAGACGATCCGCGTTGGCTGAACCTCTACGTCAAGGCCTGCGAGCAGCGCCGCGCCCTCCGGCTCAAGACCGTCCTCGCGCAATCGCCGAAGATCATCTTTACGAAGCACCAGACGATTCGCCCGTCGTTCTTCGCCTACACCGAGGGCCAGTCTGATGCGCAGGCGGAGCGGCATTTTCACCCCGGCTCGTCGCTGTGCCTGCTGGAGATGGACGGCACGCGAGGCAAGGTGCGCGTGTTGCTCGAAGACCCGACTGGCGCGATTCGCGACCCAGCGGTTTCCTACGATGGCCGGCGCGTGATGTTCGCGTGGAAGAAGTCGCTCAACGAGGACGACTACCACCTTTATGAGATGGATATTGCCTCGAAGCAACTCCGCCAGATCACGTTTGGCCTTGGCTTCGCCGACTACGAGCCGTGCTACCTGCCGAACGGCGACATCGTCTTCTCCTCCTCGCGCTGCGTGCAGACGGTGGATTGTTTCACGACGGAGGTGAGTAACCTCTACACCTGCGACAAAGACGGCCGCTTCCTGCGCCGGCTCGGCTTCGACCAGGTCCACACGGTCTATCCCTCGATGACCGACGACGGGCGCGTCACCTACACGCGATGGGACTACAACGACCGTGGGCAGATTTTTCCCCAAGGTCTTTTCCAAATGAATCCCGACGGCACGGCGCAGGCCGCGCTCTACGGCAACAACTCCTGGTTTCCCACCACTATCGCCCACGCGCGCGGCATTCCCGGCTCGCAAAAGCTCATTTGTATCTTCTGTGGTCATCACTCGCCGCAAACCGGCAAGCTCGGCCTGATTGATCCATCGAAGGGGCGCGAGGAAAACTCCGGTGCTCAACTCATCGCGCCGGCGCGCGAGACGAAGGCCGAGCGGATTGACAGCTACGGACAACAGGGCGAGCTGTTCCAGTATCCGTATCCGCTGAACGAGACGGAGTTTCTAGTCACCTACGCGCCGCTGGGCCGGGATTTCGAGAAGGAAAAACGCTCGCGGCCCAATGACATCGTGGCCGCGCGCTTTGGCATCTACTACATGGCGCTCGACGGCCGGCGCGAACTGCTCGTCTCCGACCCGGCGTTGCCGTGCAACCAGCCGTTCCCGCTGGCGGCGCGTCCGAAACCGGCGCTGCGGCCAAGCCTCGTGGATTACCGCAAGACCACCGGCGCCTATTACATGCAGGACATCTACGCCGGCCCCGGCCTCGAAGGCGTCCCGCGCGGCGTCATCAAGCGCCTCCGTGTTGTCGCGCTCGACTTCCGCGCCGCCGTCATCGGCGACAACGGCAGCGGCGGCCCCGGCGGCGGCGCGATGATCAGCACGCCCATCGCCATCGGTAACGGCGCGTGGGACGCGAAGATCGTGCTCGGTGACGCGAGGGTTTACGAGGACGGCTCCGCGTTCTTCACTGTGCCCGCGCGCACGCCGGTTTACTTCCAGGCGCTCGACGACAAAGGCCGCGCCGTCCAGACGATGCGGAGCTGGAGCACGCTCCAGCCGGGCGAAAACCAGTCGTGCGTCGGTTGCCACGAGAACAAGAATGCCGCGCCGCCGCCGCAGCGTTCCACCATCGCGCTGAAGGCCGGCGCACAGACGCTGGAGCCGTTCCACGGCCCGCCGCGCGGCTTTAGCTTCGCGAAGGAAATCCAGCCGATCCTCGACCGCAAGTGTGTCTCCTGCCACAACGACCGCGAAGCCGCCGCGAAGCTTTTCTCCACCGACCCGCGCAAACAGCCCGCCGCCGCCGCGCCCGCCGACCAGAAGAAGGTTTTCAGTTTGCTTGGCACCGAGGTTCCCGATCCCGTCGCCAAACGCAAATGGAGCGACGCCTATCTCGTCCTGACCCAATCGTATCCCGACGAGCGGCGGAAGAAACAGCAGGCCGAAGCCGGGTGCGGCTGCGAGCGGTTCCGCGGCTGGTTCGAAGGCCGGCTGGTGAACTGGGCCGGCTCGCAGTCGGTCGTCTCGATGCTGCCACCGTATTTCGCCGGCTCCACCAAGAGCGAGCTGGTGGCAATGCTGGAGCGGGGTCACCGCGACATCACGCTCACGCGCGAGGAGATGGAGAAGCTTTGCACGTGGATTGATCTTTTCGTGCCGTTCTGCGGCGATTACAAGGAAGCGCACGCGTGGACCGAACAGGAACTCGCGCGTTACGACCGCTACTATGAGAAACGTCGCCGCATGGAGGCGGCCGAACGCGCGAACATCGAAGAGTTCATCGCGTGGAGCGAAAGCAGGCCGCTCGACAGCAATGGCGCGCAGGGTTTCCGCTCGCGGTAGTTGTGTAGTTCAACGGAGAAACATCATGAAAGCCGTTTTTATCTCGCTGTGCAGTGCGTTGTGGCTGGCCATCGTCTCCGCCGCGCCGGCCGCCGATTTGCCGACGAAGGTGTATGTGGTGCCAAACTTCCACCCGGCCAGTTGCGGCTGGCTCACCGACTGGTCCACCGAGCGGAACTACTGCGCCAATTCCTACCTCGACCACCTTGATCGCGTTCGCGACGACGCCACCTACAACTTCGCGCTCTCCGAGTGCAACAACATGATCGCCATCGCCAATTTCGCGCCGCAGCGGTTTGCGGAACTGAAGGAACGCGTCAAACAAGGTCGCGTCGAGCTTTGCAACGCGTTCTTCCTCGAACCGACCATCAACCTTTCCGGCGGCGAGGCGCTCGTGAAGATGGGCGTCGAGGGCCTGCGCTGGCAACAGCAGGTGATGGGCGTCCGGCCGCGGTTGAGTTGGATGATTGACGTGACCGGCGTCCACGAGCAGATGGCGCAAATCGTCGCCGGCCTCGGCCTCGACGCGCTGGTTTACTGCCGGCTCAATCCGACCGGCAGCACGCTGCACTGGCTCGAATCACCCGACGGCACACGCACGCTCGCGATCAGTCCCGGCCACTATCTTGAATGGCGGCCGATGTTCGGCGCGAAAACGCCGCTGGCAGGGAAGCAGTTGTTGGCGCTGGCCGACGACATCCGCGCGCGCAGCGAGCCGCCGTCACCGGACAAGGACAGCAAGCGACCCGATGCCGCCGACCTGAAAGCCGCGCCGCGCCGCACGCCACCGGGCGCGCCGGTGCTGATCCTTGGCGGCAGCGGCGACTACAACCTCGCGCCGCTCTGCAAGTCGTATCCGGCGGAGTTTCTCCAACAGTTCAAGAAAGCCGCGCCGCAATACGACGTGAAGTTCTCCACGCCGAGCCGCTACCTCGACGCAGTGCTGCCCGGCATCAAGTCGGGCGCGATTCCGTTGCCGACGATGCTCGGCGGCACCGCGTTCACCTACAACGCGTTCTGGATTCAAAATCCACAGGTGAAATCGTCTTTTCGCCGCTGGGAGCAGAGACTCCAGTCAGCAGAAATGTTCGCGACGATCGCCAGCTTGCGCACAGGCTTTCAATATCCGTCGCAGCAGCTTTATCAAGGATGGCTGGCGCTTTTGTTGAACATGGACCGCAACACACTATGGGGCGCGGCGGGAGGCATGGTGTTTCAGAGCGAGAAATCATGGGACGTGCAGGATCGCTTCATGGGTCTGTGCGGCACCTGTTATCGGACAGACAACGGTGCCGCGGAGGCGCTCATGTCCAAGGGACAAGACTTTGGCCTGTTCAATCCGCTCAACTGGCGTCGTCGCGACCCGGTTTGGAGTTGGCGCAATGTGGTTGGCATGAAAACCCAGCCGATTTCTGACCGCTTCGTGTTGTTCGAGCCGGAACAACCATCGGTCGGCATCATGACCGTGAAGACAAACGACCAAAATCCGGCTCCGGCGAAGAAGATTCAGTTACCCCAGGTTATTGCGACAAAACACTATTCTGTGCGAATAGACCCAGCAACCGGCGCGCTCGTCAGCCTCAAACTGAAGTCCTCCGGCCGTGAGATACTCGCCGGCCCGGCCAACGTCATTGTCGCTGAGCAGCCGAAAAAGAAGATCTGGAGTCCCGCTGACCACATGGTGGACCGGCTTGAGCGCGAGCGCGTGAGCGATTCGAGCAAGGACGTGCCGAAACCAACCGTAACCACCGGCCCGATTGCGACCGTGGTCGAGGCGGAGTCCACCTTCATCGGCGGCGGCAAGTTGCGACGGATGACGATCTTCTACAACAATTACCCGCGGATTGATTTCGAGACCGAATTAAACGACATCCCTGACCGCACGGTTGTGGTTGCAGAGTTTCCGCTTGCGGCGCCCGTGAACGAAGTGCGCCGCGGTGTGCCGTATGGTTTCTCGCATGCAGCGTGGACCAAACCGAATCCGGCACTGCACGGTTACGCGAAAGGCATCACGCCCGCTGTGCGCTGGTCGCACTACCAGATGGCTGGCGCGGGCGTGGCGTTGCTCGATCAAGGCCTCAGCGGCCGCGAGTTGAACGACAACACGCCGATCATCTATCTCTGTAACGCCGCCGAGAAATACCGCGGCTATCCGAACGCGTGGCTCAGCGGCGCGGGCCGCCATGTGTTGCGCTATGCGCTCGTGGCGCACGCCGGTGATTTCACGACGGCGCGAATTCCGCAGATGGCGTGGGAGTTCAATAACCCGCCGGTGGTGGTAGCTGGTTGCGGGTCGGCTAAAGCGTGGTCGTTTGTGCAGACCAGCGACAACGTCATCGTCGAGGCGATGCGACGCGAGGGTGGCGAGATCGAGTTGCGGCTGGTGGAATGCCTCGGCCGCGCAGGCAAGGCGAGCGTGACGCTGAACCTGCCTCACCTCGACGCGGCGCTGACCGACCTCGTCGGCGGCCGTCGCCAGCCGTTGCGCGGCCGGCCGAGCTACAAGTTCCCGGTGCGCCCGCAACAGATTGTGACGATGCGGTTCCGCACGGCAGACGCCGCGCCGGAAGTGAAGCCGTTGACGGCTTGGGATGAACTGGTGCCGGTGAAGAAACGCGAGGCGCTGCATCGCTATCTGCCCGACGTGAAAGGTCACCCACCCGCCGGTGACGCGAAGTGAAATGTTTTGGAAAGGCCCAACATGATTATCGGCATAGATGTCGGCAACACCAACATGACCGGCGCGCTCGCGTCGGACGGCGGCAGGCGCATCGCCACGCTCCGGCGCAAGTCGGACCGCCGTGGCGGCGCAAAGGTCGGCGTGAAAATGATCTCGGAGATCATCGCCACGCTCCAAAAGCGCGCCGCCGGTAAACGCGGCAGCGTGCGGCGCATCGGCGTTGGCTTCGGCGGGCCGGTGGACTTCGAGCGCGGCGTCGCGCTGTTGAGCCACCAGAACCTCGGCTGGGAGAATACGCCGCTGCGCGACCAGTTGCAGAAACGCTTCGGCATTCCCGTCACGCTCGACAATGATGCCAACGCCGGCACGCTCGGCGAGTGGCGTTTCGGCGCGGGCCGCGGCGTCAACGACCTGCTCTATGTGAACATCGGCACCGGCATCGGCGGCGGCGTCATCGCCAACGGCGCGCTCGTGCGCGGCGCGCAGAACCTCGCCGGCGAAATCGGCCACATCATCGTCCGCCGCGACGGGCCGGTTTGCACCTGCGGCAAGCACGGTTGTCTCGAAGGCTGCGCCAGCGGCAGCGCCATCGGCCGCCGCGGCAGCGAGGCGCTCGACCGGAAGGTGAGCGGCAAGGAAGTCTTCGCGCTGGCGGCGAAAGGCAACGCGACCGCCCGGCGCGTTCTAGTGGAGGTCATCGAAGACCTTGCGCAAGGCCTCGGCGTGGGCATTGGTCTATTGAACCCGGCGCTCATCATCATCGGCGGCGGCCTCTCTGAAGCGCCGGAGAAATTGTTCTTGGTGCCGCTGCGTCGCGCCGTGCCGCGCTACTGTCTGGCGGAAGCTGCGCCGCATCTGCGGATCGAGCCTGCGCAGTTGCGTTACGACGCCGGCGTGATGGGCGCGGTGGCGCTGGCGATGTCGTAGAGGGAGATAGTAGGACAGGCGTCCCGCCTGTCCAGTCGTTGCACCCAAGGCTGGACAGGCAAGATGCCTGTCCCACATTGAGCGCCAGCTTACTTTACTTTCACGTTGTAACAGAGCAATACGTCCTGATCGCGGATGTAGAGCCGACCGTTGGCGATGACCGGATGGGGCCAACTGTTCTTGTCGCTGCGTTCCGGCTGATTGAAACGCGCATTCTCCGCGTAGCTCTTCGACGAGGCTTCGATCAGTGCGATTGCGCCCTTGCCGGTTTCGTTGCGGAGATAAAAGTGGCCGTCGGCGTAGGCGATCGAACCTTTGCCCACGCCGTTGTTGTTCCAGACAACCTCGCCGGTCTTGAAATCCTGGCAGACCCAGCCCTTGCCGTCTGAAAAACCGTAGAGGTAACCGTCGAGCAGAATGACGCCGCCGTGGTGGTTGACCATGTTGTTGTTGGCGTAAACCTCCGTGGCCTTGATGCCGCTGCCTTCCTTCGTGAGCTTGAACGCGTTACAGCCGACGCCGTAGCCGGAGCAGACGTAGACCTGGTTGTCCGCGTAGATCGGCGTCGGGATGACGGCGGTCTTGCCGGGACGGTCCGCGCGCCAGAGCAGTTTCCCGTCGGCCACGGCGACGCCCGCCACGCTTGCCGCAGTGAGCTGGATAACCTGCCGCTGGCCGAAGATGGTTGCCGGGACGAGCGACGAGTAATGTGCGCCGTCGGTGAACTCCTTGCTCTGCCACATCAACGCGCCGGTTTTCTTGTTCAGGGCGACGATGGCCCCGCGCGCGCCGCCCGGCGTGCAGAGCACCTTGTCGCCCTCGATGAGCGGCGACTCGGCGTAACCCCAGCCATGCGGGCGTCCGCCGAGATCCTTGAGGCTCTTGCGCCAGACTTCCTTGCCCGTGGCAACCGCCGCGCAGACCAGATCACCATGCTGGTTGAGCGCATACACCAGATCGCTATCCACCGACGGCGTGCCGCGCGGGCCGTAGAAGTTGCCGTATTGGCCGGGCGCGCCGAGTTTCAGGGACCAGAGTTTCTTGCCGGTGGCCTCGTCGAGCGCAATCAACTGACTTTCCTCGCCCACGTCGCCCATCGTGAATACCTTGCCCTTCGCCACCGCGACGCCCGAATAACCCGCGCCCATGCCTTCCGCTTTCCACGCCTGCGGCGGGCCGTCGGCGGGCCATTCGCTGAGCAGGCCTTTCTCTGTCGAGATATCGTCGCGATTGGGACCGCGCCACTGCGGCCAATCTCCATCCGTCGAAGTGACACTCGCAGGCACGGCTGGAGTCGAGATCGGCGGTGGCGCCGGTTGGCAGCCGATCACGAGACTGGCGAGCGCCACGGCGACCAGAGCCACGTGCGATATCGCCGTCACGTTGGAAAAGGAACAGATAGCCTTCGTGGTTTTCATGTTACAAGACTCCTGAAGAATGGCGCGCCTGGAGGGACTCGAACCCCCGACCAAGGGTTTAGAAAACCCCTGCTCTATCCAACTGAGCTACAGGCGCACGCCTGCTGTTTACACGCTATATTTGAGGTTTCAAGAACGTCAATGTTCTGATTGCAACCTTACACTCTCTGCCAGCAAAACCTTATCTGATCCGTCTCAAAACCAAACTTTGAGCCGTGCCGGGCAGTGTCTCTATCGCTCGCAATCGTCCGGCATCTACTACTCCATCTTCCGGCGAAGCGGCCGGCAAATCAGACGCTCGTTGAAAACCGCCGACAAAGAACCAGCCAAGCGTCGACTTGGAGATTTACGCCAAAAGGTGGCTCGACTCAACACGAAAGCGGGCGGCAAGCGGGCGGCAACATCTTGTTCTCAGCAGCCCCAAGCGTGTAAGTCGGCCGCAAGCCCTTTGCAGGCGCAGCATCTATGGTCAGTCCATCGCGCCCCCAAACGGAAGTTAAGCGCGTGTTGTCTAAATCAAACTGTGCACCAGATGTTCAATCGTCCCGGCGGGACTCATCGATCTCGTGATCACGGCTCCCGCCAGTGAACTGGCGGGCTATTTTCGAATGTCCTTCCGGGACAGGCGTTTGACCCAGCATCGTCCCGTCAGGGATGGCGCGACGATAGCCCGGCGTTTTTAACGCCGGGAATGTGATCGGAACTTCGCAGAGTCCCGTAGGGACGATTGAATGATGTTGGAAGAAAGTCCAACAACCCGCGCTGATGCTACGGCCGTTCACCGGCCGCGGCGGTCTTCAGGAATTTCCAGCCGGCCGCGGTGACAGCAAGGCCGCTGTGGCCGCGGTGCTGGTCATAGGTGCGCTCCATTTCCTCGATGGAATCGAAGTAGCCGACGATGAACGCGGCGCTGAAAGTCTGGCCCGGCTTGATGGGGCGCTCGCCGAACTCGTGGATGAAGCAGACGTAGCCGCGCTGGTGACACCAAGCCTCGGAGGTGTCGGCGGGGTTCAACGTCATGCCGGCCAGCCACGGGCCGTCCTTGCCGGTTTTGGGATCGCGGATGTGGTAGGCGCGAATCATCCGCTGCGGCACGCCGTCGCGGTCGCGGCGGTAGTTGAACTTCTCGTCGGGCGCAAAATCCTTGAGGAACTCTTTGGAGGGAATACGTCCGCGGTAGCTGAGGTAGATCTCGCTGAAGTTGTCGCCGGCCTTGTGCTTGAGATGGCCGGGCATGTCTATGCGCAGGAACATCGCCTCGCTGGCGTTGCGCGCGTGAATCTCGTCGGTGGAGATGAAGTAACGGCGGCCTTTGGGGAAGATGATCTTCTGCCGCCATTCGGAGCCGGTTTGCTTGCCGGGCGCAGCGACGCGGTAACGCCAGCTTTGCTCGATGGCGACGAAGTCCCGGCCTTCGATGACTCGCGGCGCGAGTTCCCTGGCTTGGGTGCAGATTTGTGGGCCTTCGATGGAACGCTTCTGGCCGCGGCCGTGGTAGAGGTTGCCGGTCGGGTAGGGCAGGTCGGCGGGAAGCTGACTGCGATAGGCTTCGTCGCTGCCCGGCTCCATGATCCAATCCACGATGTCGAGGCCGAAGCCCAAGTCGCGCGCGCCGGTCTTCTTGTCGAGCAGGCTGCCAGCGCGGACGCCGCTGACATAGCCCTTCTTGCGGATGGCTGCGTCGAGTGTGCCGCCGCTGAGTTGAATCTCGTCGGTCGTCTCTGTGATGGTGAAGCCGTGGCTGGCAGGCTTTTTCTCGTCAGCGAAGGACGGGCTGTAACAGAGTGCCAGACAGGCAAGAGCAAGCCATGGGAAGGTTTTCATGATCAGAAAATGTCCCTCGGATAATTGCCGGTGGCCCAGATGGCTTCGGCGTATTTGACGCCGCAGGAGAGACCGCGATAACGGGCCAGTATTTCCTTCGTGTTGAGCGCGCCATCGGATGACTGCGGGTCGTAGGGCTTCTGCCGCACGAACGCCATCATCCGGCCCAGCCATTCCATCGCCGCAGGCCACTCCGGGGTCACGTCCACGAACGTGTTCGGCTCGAAGCCGATGGTGTGGCCGGGGCCGTTGTCGTAGGTGTAGATGCGCCCGGCGCCCCGCACGCCGTCGCGGCCGAGGATCATCGCCGGCTGCCGCAACGCCGCCATGCTCACCGCTGCCGCGACCTCGTGGTCGGGATGGCGGTCGCGGTGCCAGAGCATGAACGCCACGTCGGGCTTCACGTCGGCGACGACCTCGGCGACGGCGCGCTTGGTCTCGTCGCCCGTGTCGAAGCGCATTGAGGCGTATTTGAGGAAGCGCGTCTCAATGCCACGCTCCTTTGCGAGGCGGATGCTCTCTTCGAGCAACTGCGGGGCGCGGCCCTTGACGGGCGCCCAAGCGGTGTAGTCGCCGATGATGTTGAGGATGACGACGCGGTAATGCCGGCGCATCGCCTGCAACAGGATGCCCGGAATGCCGAACACGCAGTCGTCGTAATGCGCGCCGATGGCCAGGAGAGTTTTGTTCATGGTCGTGGAGAGCGAAGCCGTGGAGGTGTTTGGACGGTTTGTTTCGAGGTCGCTGACATCATCTTTGTCCTCTGGGCGAAAAGACTAGTTGAAGCGTGGCGTAACGGCAAGATCGGCGACGCCCGTCCGGGATTTCCGGTTTGATTTCGGCGGGCCGCGCTTCTACGTTGCTGGCCACGACATGAGAATCTGTTGGGGATCAAACAAGATCAACGCAGACTGGGAATCGCTTTTCCAGTCCTACCGGAGGTTCGTCAAACCTTCGCATGTGGTGCTGGAGATCGGCGCGTCCGTCGTCGAGCGCACCCGCGAGATCAGCCGGCATTGCGGGCGCGTCATCGGCGTGGAGATGATGCCGGAACGAAAACCGGCAGACTTCGGCACCATTCATTACGTGCTGGGCAACTGGGAGGAGTTGAGTTCCGTCGTGGCCCCCGAAAGCGTGGACGTGGCCATCAGCAGCCACGTCATCGAACACGTGCCCGACGACCTCAAGGCCATCAACGAACTCTATCGCGTCCTGAAATCGGGCGGTGTCGCTGTCATCAACACGCCCAACCGCCGGCGCCTCACCCGCCGCATCGCCGAGATGTTCACCGGCGAGCGCAAGTTTCCCTGCTGGGAGCATCAGCGCGAATACGTCGAGGCGGACCTGCAACGACTGCTGACGGCGTCCGCTTTCAAACGCTACGAGATTTTTTCTCTGGTGTTCGGCCTGCACGGCGGCCCCGTCTTCTGCTATTGGAAAGAAGTTGCCCACTGCTTGCGCTCGATGGCGAACTACTGGGAGATCCATCTGTTCAAGGACTGAGCCGCGGCGCGTCCGCTGGCGTGAAACAAACGACAGCCGGAAGATCACATCAGCGCTAGCAGCAACCGCCCCGACCTTGCTCGTCCATCCCGATCAGAATTCCAGCTTCATCCCGTCGCGCGCAATGACCAGTTTGTCGGCGAGACCATAGTCCTTGGCCATCGCCGGCAGCTCGCCGCGCTTTTCCCACAACGAGCGGTGGAGATGGGTGATCGCCACGCGCCGGACCGGTTTGTCGCGAAGCGTCTCGAAAAGCGACAGCGGTGAGAAATGCGCGCATTCGGTGACGAGCAGATCGAGCGGACGGTCGAGCACGGACAGGAGATCGCGCGCCTCGCCCATGTCGCCGCTGTAGGCGACGCGTTTGCCGTTGGCGGCAAGTTCGTAAAGGAACGGCTCGCACGCGATGCCGTGCTTGTTGCCGGCGATGCGGCGGATGGAATCGAGGTGCGTGGTCAGGTGTGGTGTTACCTGCACCGGGCCGATGGCGAACGTCCGTCCGTCGCTCAACGGCCGGAAGTCCACGTTGAACTTGATCAGCTCCGGAAACAGGTAGGTGGCGAGGATGAGTTTGCGGAACGTCTCGATGCCTTCGGCCGGCATGAAGACGGGGATGTCGAGCTTGCGGTTGGATTCGAGCCACATGCCGATGATGACCTGCGGCAACCCGGCGACGTGGTCCGGGTGCAGATGCGATAACAGGATCGCGTCAATCTTGCCGAAGTCCACGCACTCGAACGCGAGGTTCTTGGCGCACGGTTCGCCGCAATCGAGCAGGATGATTTGGTCGGCCATCTGCGCCACCAGCGAGGCGTGCGAACGTTCCCAACTCGGCACGGCGTCGCTGGTGCCAAGGAAAGTGATGGTATCGGTTGCCATGATCTCCTTCGGTGTGCGCTAGATAGTGCGGCAATAGTCCTTCGGTTTCAACCTCCAAACCGGCACGCCGCAGAACCGCGGCCCTTCGGGGCAAACCGGCCGCTGCCCCGCGAGGTCGCGCAGCCCGCACGGCGGTAACAGGTAGCGGGCAATGCGCGGGTTTACCGTCCGGACCTGCTCGGCCTCGTCCACGCTCGCGCGCCAGATTTCCTCCTGCGCATTGTAGCAGAGCCGCATCCGGCATTTGTGCCAGAGCGCCGCGAGGTCCGCCGACTCGGTGTAGCGGATGCTGACGGCATTCGGCAACAGATACGCGGCGTGCTCGTCCGGCGCACCGAGTGAACGCAACCGGCCGATGCCGTCCCACGTCGCCTCCATCGTCTCGCGGTATAGCTGGTTCGCCAACTCCGCGCCGTCGAGCGTCAGCAGCGTCGGGGTGATGAAATCCGGTTCTTCGGTCAGGTAGGCGCGTAACGCGGGCCGTGACGCCGGCGTCATCCGGTGGCGCTGGTCCTGGCTGTCGGCGCTGTGGCTGAGCTTGCGGCGGAACGTGTAATGCGGATGCGCCATCGCCCGCATCATCTTCACGTGCGTGGCCAGGTTCATCTCGTCGCCGAGATAACGGTTCTGCGCCGGGTTCATCGTCCAGTCAATCGCCTCGTCGTCGCCCAACTCGGCGCGCGTCAGGCCGAAGACCTCGCGCACCGCGTCGGCCAGCAGCCGCTCGTTGTCGCGCTTGAAATCCACCAACTTCGACACCCGCCCGCCTAGCTCGCGGTCGAACTCCTCGCGGAACTTCCGCGCCCGCGTCGGCGTCGCGCGAGGACCGTTATCTTTCAGCGCGGCGAGGAACTCGTGTTCAATCGTCTCCTCGGTCGGGACCGGCTCGTTGAGGAGGACCTTGTATTCCGGCGCGACGCGCAGCAATTCCTCCACCATCTTGCCGACGACGACCCGCTGCTCCAACGGCGTGTCGGGTTGGTTGATCAGTCGGTGGTAGCGCAACAGCGTGATGCCGCTGACGGTGTGATAGAGAAACGTGAACGTTCCCACCGGCAGGACGTAGCGGGCCACCTCCATGCACCGCTTCCGAATCTCCTTCTCGTAAAGCTGCGCCGTGGACTTGCGGCTGCGAAACCGCGCGAAGTATTCGCGCCCGGCCACCGGGAACAGCAGCTCGCAGAGCTTGTCGTAGGCGTCGAACTGCCGCCGCATCGTCTCGCGATACACCGCCAACGCCTCGCCGGCCAGCGGCGGCACCGCGCAGATGCTCGGCTTGACCGCGACGTAACGCTGGCTAACCTGCTCACTGTTGTAGAATGGATGGCTGTGCAGAAAGTTCCAGACAAACTGCCGGCTGACGTTGCTCAGTGCGAACTGAAAGTGCGCGTGTTGGAAGACGGTGTGGTGGCCGGCCTGAAACAGCGACGCGCCGAGTTCATCGCGCTGCTTGAGCCGCTTCGCGCGCTTGGTATCGTCGGTCGCGTCGAGTGCGGCGACCTGCTCGGCGGTGATGATGCCCTTGGCGCTGTAGCAGGTGCGCGCCGTGGCGATGGCGTTGTCAAACGGCCGGGCGAAGCTGTTCACCAGCTTCACTTCCGGCTCGGCACTCAAAAACTGTTCGGTGATTGTGTTTCCCATTCAAAGTCAATCTAACAGCCGACCACGCGATTGCCAGCAAACTTCTGGCGAGCGCTGCGCTCGTCTGCTAACGTCGCCAGCCCGATGCAACCGGCGGAACGAAAAACCTGGCGATGGATCGCGCTGGTGACAGCGTATTTCGCGGCGCTGACCGCCCTGGTCCAGTCGCACACGCTGCTCGGTTTTGATTACCACACCACCGTCTGGCTGAACGCCCACGGCAACCAGCTCACCGATTGGATCATGAGCGTGATCACCGACACGGCCACGCCGGAGCTGAGCATGGTGGTGTGCGCGGCGCTCGTTGTTCTTCTCTGGTGGCGGTTTGGCTGGCGTCCGGCGGCGTGTTTGATCGTTGCGTTCGTCGGTGGAACGCTGCTGGAGATTGTCCTCAAGAATTGCATCGCGCAGCCCGGTCCCCACGGCCTCATTAACCGTTACGTCTTTGGCGAAGGCTGGATTCATATAAATCTGCCCTACGCCTACCCCAGCGGCCATGCGTTGCGCGCTTTCCTGCTTATCGGCGTCATCGCGCTGTGGGTGATGCCGCGCGCGGCCGTCTTCTGGTGGACGCTTGCCGGGCTGGCAGGCGTCAGCCGCCTTTACCTTGGCCATCACTGGACGACCGACGTGCTGGGCGGAGCGTTACTGGCGGCGGCGTTGCTGATGATCATCGGCACGCAAATCAAGCCGCGCGCGGCGGCGGCCCGCTGATCGCGCCAATCTGCTCCAGCGCCCACACGGCGTGTTCACACACCAATGGTTCCGCGTCCTCCATCGTCCGCTTCAGTGCCGGCACGGCGCGCGGGTCGCCTGCGTTGCCGAGCGCGACGCAAACGTTGCGCAACAAGCCGCGGCGCTTGGCGCGCAGAATCGGGCTGCGGGCGAAACGCCGCTGAAATTCCTCTTCATCCAACTCCAGTAAATCAAGCAACTCCGGCATTGTCAGGTCCACGCGCGGCGAGAAGCCCGCTTCGCGCGCCTGCTGCGCGAAACGGTTCCACGGGCAGACTTCGAGACAATCGTCGCAGCCGAAGATGCGGTTGCCGATGAACGGGCGCAGTTCCAGAGGAATCGGGCCTTTCAACTCGATGGTGAGATAGGAAATGCAGCGGCGCGCGTCCAGTTCGCGCGGCGCGACGATGGCGTGCGTCGGGCATGCGGCAATGCAACGTGTGCAACGGCCGCAGCGATCCCGTATCTCCGGCGCGTCTGGCCGCAGCGCCACGTCGAGCAGAATTTCGCCAAGAAAGAGCCATTGGCCGAACCGGCGGTTGAGCAGCATCGTGTTCTTGCCAATCCAGCCAAGGCCCGCGCGTTGCGCCAGTTCGCGTTCCAGCACCGGCGCGGTGTCCACGCACGCCTTCGCCTGCGCGCCCGGAACGAGCGCGCGAATCGCCTCGATCAACGCCGCGAGTTTCCCGCCGATGACATCGTGATAATCGTCGCCGAGCGCGTAGCGCGCAATCCGGCCCTGTCGCAATCCCGGTGACGGCTCGTCGGCGTGATAATTGCACGCGACCACAATGATGGACTTCGCGCCGGGTAACAAATGCCGCGGGTCGGCGCGGCGCTCCACGTTGCGCGAGAGATAGCCCATCTCGCCGTGCCGGCCCTCGGCGAGCCAGCGCTCGAAGAACGCGGAGCTGGCGGCCGGTTCGGCCGGGACGATGCCGGCGAGGTCGAAGCCGAGCGCGAGCGCCTTGCTTTTAATTTGTTCCTCGAGAGTCACAAACAGTGAGTTTCAGACTACGAATAGCGTGTCCCAGCAGCCGTGGCAAGCGGACGCCTGCGCCCAAACATCTGGCGAGCGGGCGAGGGGTCTGGTAGTGTCGCCAATTGATGCAATCGGCAGAACAGAAAACTTGGCGACGGATCGCATTGACAACGGCGTGTGTCGCGGCGGTGTTGGTGGCTACGCAGGCGGTGGCACTGGAACGGCTGCCGTGGATGGATGACGACGGGATCGTGCTGGCGGAAAGTTGGCGGTCGCCAGCGCATCGCGCGCGGGCGTTGGGCCGGATGGACTTGATCCTGCCGGCGAGCGAAGAGGAGGGTTTCCGGCGCGAGCACAGCTTGGAAATGATGGAGGAGTTGAAGAAGCTTGGCGTCACGACGGTGTTGACGCATTACTACGAGGGGTTTGGTCCCAAGTCAGAAGAAGCGGGGATGAGGGACGCACGCACTCTCGCCACGATGGCGCGCAAGGTCGGGCTGCGCGTCGGCGCTTATATCGGCGGCACGCTGGGCTGGGAGTCGCTGTTGAAGGAAATCCCTGAGTCTGGCGCGTGGCAGGCGGCGACGCCGGACGGCCAACCGATGCTGGAGGACACGAAAGAACCGTTCCGGCGATTGGCGGCGTTTCTGCGTCCGGCTTACAGCGATCATCTGGAACGCATCCTCCGCCGCACGGTGACGGAGATGCGGGCGGAGATGGTTTACTTCGACCACGTCGGCCTCGGCAACGACAGTTGGGACAGGTTTACCGCCGCGCAGTTTCAGGATTTCCTGACGGAGCGCGGTTTCAAGGAGACCATCCGCGTCAAGACGCCGCCGACGGCCAAGCCGGGCGATCCGCTGGGCCGGGCGTGGGTGGATTTCCGTGTCCAAAGCACGGCGAAACATTTCCGCCGGCTGTCGCGGTTTGTGAGCAGTATCAATTTCCAGTGCGCCGTCGTCTGCAATCCAGGCGGCGTGGACAACGACAGCGTGGCCATCCGCGGCGTGGATCATCCGCAGCTTCTTTCGTTCAGCCATGCCTTTCGGGGCGAAGCGGTGAAGCCGGGCTGGAGCAACAACCGCGCGGTGACGCGCATCCGCTCGCTGAAGACCGGCCAGGCGTTTGGCAACGTGGCGCTGCTCGACTGCGAGGCGCCGCTGGAGATGGCCGAGCACATGGCGTTCAACCTGCACAGCCTCGGCAGCATCGCGTGGTTCGAGAACGGTCATCTGATCCCGCCGCGCGCCCGCATGGGCCGCGTCAGCCCGTTCCTGAAGTCGTATCTGGATTTCTACCAGACGCACGCGGAGTTCTACCGCGGCGCGACGAGGGCGACGGACGTGGCGGTGCTGCGGACGTATGAGACATTCGCGCACGGCGACGAAGCGAAGCGCCGCGCCGTCAGCGACGCCGAACAGGCATTGATCGAATCGCAGACGCCGTTCGCGATTCTGTTCGACCAGAACTGGGAGAGTCTCGACACGCACCAGGCGGTCGTGACGCCCGACGAAAGCGACCTGAGCGCGGCACAACGCAAGCAACTCGACGCTTTCAAGGCGCGCGGCGGCGAGGTGATCCCCGCGGCGACGTTCCAAGGCGACCCGCAGCGCGCACGGGAGCGGTTGCGCGAGCGGTTGCGCACGCAGGTGACGGCGCCGGCGGCCGTGGCGGCGGAAGTGACCGAGCGGCGCATGGTGCCGCAGGTGCTCGTTCACCTGGTCAACTACCGCATCGAACAGCCGGTGAAAAACATCCCGGTGACAATCCGCGCAGGCCGGCTGTCGCGTCCGTTGCAAGCCGAGTATTGGAATCCGTTGAATCCCAAGCCAACGCCGTTGAAACTGACGCGCACGGGCAATCAGTTGCAGGTGACGGTGCCGCAGTTGGACATCTATGGCGTGATCGTGTTCACCGGCGTGATGCTGTGAGCGGGAAGAGGCGGAGGCTGAGTCTTTCGATTCCGCCAACTGTTCCCTTGCTCCGCGTCCGCGCCAAATGACCGTTTGACTTCCCGCTGACCGTGTCGTTACATCCGACGGCGAAAGCGCGGTCGAGAGCCCGCGGCGTTTTCGAAACACAAGGCGTTTCACCCGGTAAATCCAGTATTTTATGCTAACCGAAGATCAAGTGCATGAGGCGTTGAAGCAGGTGAAGTATCCCGGCTTCACGCGGGACATCGTTTCCTTTGGCATCGTCAAGCACATCGCCATCAACGGCAGCTACGTGGCGGTGACGATGCAACTGGCCACCTCCAATCCGAAAGTCGGCGACCAGATCCGCGCCGAGGCGGAGCAGGCGTTGCGGCGGCTGTCGGGTGGGGGGCGCGTGAGCGTCGAAATGAGCGTTCAGGCGGCGTCCCAGGCTCCCGCGGCTCACAGCGCCATCGAGAAGCGTCGCGTGCCGGGCGTGAACAAAATCATCGCGGTGGCCAGCGGCAAGGGTGGCGTCGGCAAGAGCACGGTGGCGGTGAACCTCGCCTGCGCGCTGGCCCAAACGGGGCTGAAGGTCGGGCTGATGGACTGTGACATCTATGGACCGAGCGTGCCGTTGATGATGAACGTCCGCGAACGTCCCACCGCCAGCGACGACGAACACATCAACCCGCTGACGAACTACGGCGTGAAGCTGATGAGCATGGGCTTCCTGGTCGAGGGCGACACACCGGTGATCTGGCGCGGGCCGATGATTATGAAGGCCGTGCAACAGTTCATCCACAATGTGAACTGGGCGCCGCTGGATGTGTTGATGGTGGACCTGCCTCCGGGCACGGGTGACGCGCAACTTTCGCTGGCGCAGGTGACCGAGCTGGACGGCGGCGTTATCGTGACCACACCGCAGGACGCCTCGCTCGGTGTGGTGCGCAAGGGCATCGGCATGTTCCAGAAGGTGAACGTGCCGATCATCGGCATCATCGAGAACATGAGCTACTTCGTCTGCCCGCACTGCAACACGCGCGCGGAAATCTTCGCGCACGGCGGCGGCCGGCGTGAGGCGGAGCGGCAGAACGTGCCGTTCCTGGGCGAGGTGCCGATCTATCCTGAAATCCGCGCCGGCGGCGACACGGGCCAGCCGGTGGTGGTGTCCGCGCCGCAATCGCCTGCCGCCAAGGCGTTCACCGACATCGCCCGCGCGCTGGTGGAAAAAATCAAGTAGTCATCACGCTCCGCGTGATGGTTTCGGGGACAATTCTCACGCGGAGCGTGAGGACTACTTCTCTATCGGCCAGCCGCGTTGCTGCCATTCGTCCCAGCCGTGATAGAAAATCTTCACGCTGTGATAACCCAACTGAGCCAGCAAGCCGGCGACCTGGCGGCTCAACTCGCAGCGCTTACTGTCGCAATAGATCAGAATCTCCGTCTCGCGCGGCAGCATCGGCGCGTATTCCGCGAACCGCTTCGTGAATTCCTCCGCCGGAAGATTAAGCGCACCAGCGATGTGACCGCCTGCGAATAGCTTCGCCCGGCGCACATCAAGGAAGATCGTCTGTCCCGCGTCGAACCGCGCGCGCGTCTCCTCGGCGGTGAGATAGCGCGCGTCGAGTTCGCGCAGCGTCAACGGCCGCGTGATGGCGATGCCGCTCGGCGAGAGCGCATTGAACACCATGCCGAGCGCGCCCGCCGCCACGAGGATCGTTGCCGCCTCTGCGGCCAGCCGCCGTGTGATGCCGGGCTTCATTTGGAGCCGGCCTTTCCATCCGTGCGCACGATGCCGCTGAGCGATACCTCCAGCGGCGCATCGGAATCGCTCGTGAAGATGTGCAATGTGCGACGCATCCAGCCGGGCGGCGGCGCCTGCTGCGTGGTCAGTTCGACGGTGAACTCGCGGCCCGGCGCGTTTGTCATCACTGTCGCTTTCAACACGGGGTCGCCGGGGTTCACCGATTTGATTTCCACCGGCTTCAGGCTGGTGTTTTGCACGGTCAGTTTCTTCGGTGGAAATTTTTCGCCCAGCCCGACCAGGCCGAGAAACACCGCTGTCGGCGTCACGCGCACCGGTCCGACCACGGTGCCGATGACAAGCAGCAGCGGCTTGCCGGCGACCTTGCGGTCCGTCATCACTTCGAGATTCCCGACGAGCGGCCCCGTGCGGCTCTGCGGAGCCAATGCGACCTTGAGCCGATACGCCGAGCCGTCGCGACCGAGCGGCGCGGCCGTGGCGGTCAGGTTGGTCAGTGAACTGGCGATGCTCTTGATCACGAACGGGCGGCCCTTCGCGTCGTTCAGCGTCACCTCGCGTGTCACGGCCTGGCCGCGTTCAATCTGGCCGAGGTCGAGCACCGCCGGCGTAAAGATGAACACCGGCTGCACGTCGGCGCGGAGTTCGAGGGTTGCCATCGGCCGGCTCGGATCGCTGGAGTGAACCGTCATCGTCTTGAACACCGGGCCGTTGAAGTTGCCGCTGTAGAATGTCACCATCAGACGTGCGGAGCCGCCGGGCGGGATTTCGCTCGCGTCCAGTTCCGTCGCCGCGCAACTACACCCCGGAAAGACCTGCAAAATGCGCAGCGGTCCTGCGCCGGTGTTGCGGATGGTGAAGACGTGTGTCGCCTCCGTCTGCTGGTCCATCACGCCGAAGTTGAATCCCGGCTCGTCGAACGCGACGCGCCCCGCCGGAGCCGCCGTTGGCGCGGCGGCCCGCGCAACGCCCGCCGCGAGCAGCAGCCACGCGCCGATGAGTGAGGCGCGCAGGAAGCTGTGCGTCGTTGGTCGCCGTTGGTTCATCGCCATCAGGAACACGGCTGGCATCTTACGCCCGTCGGCGCGTTGCGACAATGGCATGCTGAAAATCTGCAACTCATGTCGCGGGCGAGTGTTTGTTCATCTGCGGGGCCGGGTTTGAAAATTGCCAACGGCTCGCCCGCGCTTTAGAGTGTGCGCCAGTAGTCCCGAAGAACATGACCAGCAACGCCGAGACGCCAGAGAATCCGCCGCCGCCCGCGGCAGGCCCGACCGTGCCTTCGCCGCGAGGCCCGCTTATGCGGCTCGGCCAGTTCCAGCTCATCGAGAAGATCGGCGAGGGTGGGATGGGGTCGGTTTATCGCGGTGTGCAGGTGTCGCTGAACCGGCCGGTCGCGGTGAAACTGCTGCCGGAGTCGCTGGCGAAGAACAAGTCGTTCGTCGAGCGGTTCCATCGCGAGGCGCGCGCGGCGGCGGCATTGAATCATCCGAACATCATTCAGGTCTTTGACGCCGGCGAGCAGGATGGGACGCATTACTTCGCAATGGAGTTGGTGGACGGCGAGACGGTTGCCGCCAAGGTGGAACGCAACGGGCCGATGCCGGAGCCGGAGGCCGTCGCGGTCGCCATGAGCGTCGCGGCGGCACTGCATCACGCCTGGACCAAAGCGAAGCTCATCCACCGCGACATCAAGCCGGAGAACCTCATCGTCACCTCCGACGGCATGGTGAAGGTGTGCGACCTCGGTCTGGCCAAATCCGTCGGGCAGGACTCCAATCTCACCGTTTCCGGCACGATGATGGGCACGCCGCACTTCATCGCGCCGGAGCAGGCGCGCGGCGAGCCGGACGTGGACACGCGGGCCGACATCTACAGCCTCGGCGCGTCGCTTTACTTCCTGCTCACCGGCAAGCCGCCGTTCCAGGCGGACAGCTCGATGGCGGTGATGTATAAGCACGTCAACGACCCGTTGCCGGACCCGCGCAAGCTCAACCCGAACCTCAGCGATGGCGTCGTGCGCATACTGAAAAAAATGACGGCCAAAGACCCGGCCGACCGCTATCAAGACATGCTGGAGCTTTACAACGACCTTGATCGCGTCTATCAGGGCCTCACGCCGACGGCGGTGGTGCGCACGCCGGACTCGCCGGAAGCGGCGCTGCGCAAAATGCAGGGCCGGCTGCGCGTCTGGCGTGTGTTTGGTGTCATCGGCATCTGCGCGCTGGCCGTGGTCGGCGCGGCGATCTGGAAATCGCAGCAGCAGCGCAACGTGAACGCGGTGCATGCAAAAAAACACCGGGCGCCGGTCAAGACCAATGGGGTGGTAAAACCCGCGTCGCAAATGGAGATGCCGGCGAAAACCACCGTGGCAACCGCCGCCACGCCGCCGGCGATACCGCCCGCCGTCATGGCCAAACGCAAGGCGGAGATGCGCGAGCGCATCCAGACGCTGCTGAAACAGCAACAACTCGACGCGGAGCGCAAGGCGGAGGATCAACGCAAGGCCGATGAGGAGGCCGAACGCCAGCGCGCCGTCGCCCGCGCGGCCAACGACGCGCAACTTGCGGCGGAGCGTGCCTACCATAACTTTCTCAATCTGTGGAAACCGCTGATCGCTGCGCACAACCACGCCAAGGCCGGCGATGTCGTGCAGAACGCGATCAACAGCGCCACCTACGCGCCAATCAAGCCGCGGCTCGAACTGCACTCAGCCCTTGGCGACGCGCTCAAGGCGCTCGACGAGAAGTTCCTCCAGGCGTTGCCGTCGCTGAAAGGCAAGCCGTTCACGCTCGGCGGCCTCAGCGGCACCATCGGGAGCGCCGACGCCGCCAGCATCATGGTCGAGACGCGGCCCGGCGTCGGCCGGACGTTCCAGATGGCGGGCCTGCGGCTCGAAGAACGGCTGCCGCTGCTGATGACCGCGCTGGGGCCGACCAGTCCCGACACGCTCGTCAGCGCCGGCCTGCTCTCGCTCGCCGAGGGCCGGCCGGAATGGATGCGCGAATACTTTGACAAGGCGAGGCTGCTCGACACCGCCGGCTCCGCGATGGCCGCTGCGGAACGGTTCGAGCCGCTGCGCGAGGCAATAGAACGCGCGCCCACCGAGGCCGCCGCCGCCGCCGCGCTGGACGAGGTGCAGGGCCTCATCACCGCCGCCAAGTGGCAGGATGCGGGCACGAAGCTGGCGATTGTCACCAAACAGTTTGCCGACACGGCGACGATAAAATATTCCGCCGACCGGCTCCAGGACATGAAAGAAACACTCATGGCTGCCGAGGCGGGGCCGGGAGAGCTCCGGGCACAGTTGGCTCTGAATCAGTTGCAGCAGGACATCGAGGCGAAGAACTGGAAGCACGCCGCCGCGACGTTGCGGAAGCTCGACCAGCAGTTCATCAAAACCGACGCTGTGAAGAACGCGCGCGAGCTTGCCGCCTGGCGCGGGCTGGTGGACGCGCACGCGCCGACCGGCGCGACCGGCACGTTGCCGGGAGCGACCCTGCGGCAACAACTCGCCGCGCTGCCTGGCGTCACAATCCATCCGTTCGCCGGCCGCGCCAAGGGCAAGCCGGCCCCACTGGCCGACGTGCTCGCCAAAGCCAGTGACGGCGACGGCATTGAGCTGGACGACGGCATCTATTTCCTGCGCGGTATCCCGGCCGGGTTGAAGAACATCAGCATCTTCGCCAAGGATGGCGCGATGCCGTTGGTGGCCATGAGCGTCGCCAAGCTCGGCGAAGGCGGCCTGCATCTCACCGGGTCCAACGGTTGCTGGCGGTTTGAAGGCGTGATTTTCACCACGCTCGGCTTTGGCCCTCCACCTGACCGCAGCGGGCCGCCACCCTCGTCAATTGCGCTCGACCGCGGCGCGAGTGTCGAGTTCCACCGGTGCGTCATTACCGGGCGCCGTGTGGACCAGACCGGCGTGCCAGTGATCAGCGCCGGCGCTGATAGCGAACTCCTGCTGCGCAACTGCGTGGTCGCCGCCGGCCGCGGCATTGAACTGTCGGCGGCGCGGCGCGTGCGGCTTGACCATTGCACGTTCCTCAGCGGCTCGGTCTTCTGGCTTGGCGAGACGCTTGCGAAAACGCGATGCGAGGTGGAACTGGCCAACAACATCGTGCTGGCCGACGCGCCGGCGGGCCTGATCGGCGACGAGAATTCCAGCCGCGCGAACCGCTCAGCGACGCCGCCGGAAGTGTTGAAGCGGCTGAACCTCCACACAGCGCATCACAACGTCGTGGTGTTGCGTTATCCCGACACGCAGGAGCCGTGGAGCAGCGAACTGGAGAAACGGACGAAGGCGGCGAACTTCGTGGCGCTCGCGAGCGACGATCCTCCGTTGGCCGCGGTGGTGGACCGGTTGCAGTTCAACTTCCGGCTGAAACCGGGATGTCCTGCCGTTCACATGGCCGACGACGGCCTGTCGGTGGGCGTGCGCTGGACAGAGACGTTCTTCACCCGTGTGGCGACGCAAATGCAGGTGGTTCGGGAACAAGGCCCGCAGCGACTGCGCGGCGCGTCGCAGTGACCCCGGCCCTGGCGGCCGGCATCACTGCCGGGACGGGCTGGGCGGCGGTTTCGGCTTCGATTCGGGAACCTGCTTGACCACTTCGCGGAGGATGGTCCGGAACCCCTTGCCCTGGTCTCCCATCATTTCCTTCTCCGTCTCTCGCATGATGGTGGACATGCCTTTCTGGGGCAGGTCGCCTTCGATGGCAAACTCGCAGTGGCCGATGCGGACGTGGTCGCCGGGCTTCAGTTCGGCCTCGCTGACGCGTTCGCCGTTTACAAACATGCCGTTGCGGCTGCGAAGGTCTTTGGCGAGCAACTTCTCGCCTTCCAGCCAGACCGCGCAGTGCGCACGGCTGACTTCGTCGTCCTCGACGCGGATATCGGTCTCGATGCCGCGGCCCAATACAATCGGCTTCGTGGTGATCGGAAGCTTGATGTCCTCTCCCTCGGCTGTGCGATGAATCAAAAATGCCATGATGTCCTCTAGGTGCGCGGACTCTAGAGCAACGACCGCCGACGGGTCAAGGCTCGCGTGACGACAGCACGGAGCCGCGTCAAGTCCCACGATGAAATCGAGAAGTCGGAATGTCGCGTTGACCGAAGGGTGGTTTTTGGACTATAACGGCGGCGGAGTCCGATGATTGTCCTCTTTGCCAAAGGCGGTGTGCTGGTGTGGCTGATCGCGCTGTGCAGCGTGGTCGGCTTGGCCATCTTTTTCGAGCGCTTGCTGCACTACCATCGCAACTCGATCAACACGCCGGAGTTCCTCGCCGGCATCACCAACGCCCTGCGCCGCAACTCGCTCGTGGAGGCGCTCTCGATCTGCGACGAGACACCCGGTATCGTCGCCCGCATCGTGAAGGCCGCCATCACCCGCTACGACCGCTCGCGCGAGGAAATCGAGGACGCCATCGAGGAAGTCAGCCTGCAGGAAGTGCCGCGACTGGAGCGCAACCTGAAGGCGCTGGCCACCATCGCCCACGTCGCGCCGTTGCTCGGCCTGCTCGGCACGGTGGTCGGGTTCATCTCCTCCTTCCGCGTCATCGCCGAGAAAGGCAGCTTCGTCCACGTGGCCGATGTCGCCGCCGGCGTCTGGATGGCGCTGCTGTGCACGGCGGCGGGTCTCGCCGTCGCGATCCCGGCTTTCATCGCCTACAATTATCTCGTCAGCCGCGTGAACGAGATGGTGCTCGATGCGGAACGCGCCGCAACCGAGATCGTCGGCTTCCTCACAACGCGACCGTCGGAGCCGCCAACCAACGGCCAGCCCCCCGGCGCCAGACCCGGCAACGGCAGTTGACGCCGTGCCCGGCCGCAGCCGCATGAAGTTCAAGCGCAATCTCCAGATCGTTGAAGGCCGCATCGGCGCTGTGCCGTTGGTGAACGTCGCACTGCTGGCGGGGCTGTTCTTCATGCTCAGCTCCTCCTACGTCCTGCAACCGGGCGTGAACGTCGAGATGCTCAACCTGCCGGTTTCCACGATGGTCATCGGCGCGCCGGAGCACAACGCCGTGATGGTCACCGTCACGCGCGACGACCTCATCTTCTTCAACGACGAGCGCGTGGACCTGGAAAAACTGAAGAGCGGCCTCGAAGAAACGGCGCGGCGGTTTCCCGGCATCCGCGTCGTGCTGAAATCCGACCAACGTGTCAGCTACGAACGGCTCGTGCAAATCCTCGACCTCGCCAAGGCCGCCGGCGTCCATCACGTGCTGATGGCAACGCGGCCGTTGCTGAACCAGCCGGCCACGCCGCCGTTGAGACCGCAGTCCGCCGCACCGGCCACACAGCCATGAAGACTGGCCCTTCCGTTGTCGCGCAGTTCTTCGTCGAGCAGCCCGTGCTCGTGGGCCTGCTCTTCGCCTCGCTCGCGCTGCACGTGGCGGCCGGCTTCGTTTTTCGCGTGGGCACCTTCGAGCGCGCGGTGCGCGGGCCGTCCCAGCCTTTCGTGCAGTATATCGGCGCAGCCGAGGACGCAGCGCTCGGCCTCGCGGCGGTGCGCGATCCCAGCTTCACCGCGCTGGCCTCGTCGCATGGTTTCTCCGCATCCACGCTCGCGCCGCCGCCACATTTTCCCTATCAACCGCCGTCGGTGGATCAACCGTCGCGCCCGCTGATGGCGCCGCCAGCCGGGCCTGTCCGCCCACCCGCCGTTGCGCGGCCCGCTGAAGCGCTGGTCGCCAAGCTTGCGCCGTTGTCACAGGAGCCAGCGGAAGCAGCCGTCGCGCCCACCGTTGCGCGCGTCGTCTTCAGTCCGTCGCTGGCATCGCGCGCGCCGAAGCTCGCGGTCGAGTCGCTGCGTATTGAAGGCCCTCCTCCACAGCAAGCCACCGTCCTGAGCGTGGCGGTGGATGGTCGCGGCGTGGTGCGGTTTGCGCTGCTCGCGGAAAGCTCCGGCTCTGCCGCCGCCGACAACCGCGGCGTCCAGCAGATCCAGGCGTGGCGGTTTGAGGGCGCGCCCCGTCCCGCCGACGCGCTCGATTGGGGCGAAGTGCGCATCCACTGGGCCGGTGGCAGCGAGACGGCGCCGGCCGCGCCCGGCAAGGGAGGAGGCACGCGATGATCCCCGTTCATTTCGAAACGGCCGTGGTGTTTTATCTGTTGACCGTCCTGGCGGTCATCGCCATCGCTGCCGCCTGCAACGCCTTTCGCCGCCGCGCGCTGCGGACGGAGCCGGCGCCGACGCGTATTTTCAGTTGTTCCAAGTGCGCGCATCCCTATCTGGACGATCACGAGCTGGAGAGTTCCAATTGCCCGCGCTGCGGCACGGCGAACGAACCGCAGCGGATTTAGCGCGCCGCCATTCATTATTCGTTGCCCGGCGGAAGAACAGCGATAATACTTTCAAGCCACGATTCACGAATTACGCAATGCGGATTACCAGTTACCAGTCACCAAACCACGGAGCACCATGAGCGACGTTAGAGAACAAATCGTCATCCTCGACTTCGGCTCGCAATACACGCAGGTCATCGCCCGGCGTGTGCGCGAGTTCAACGTCTTCTCCACCATCATGCGCCCGAACACACGCGCGGCGGAGATAGACGCCCTGGCCCCCAACGGCATCATCCTCAGCGGCGGCCCGATGAGCGTTTACCAGAAAGGCGCGCCGATGCCAGACCCCGGCATCTTCACCCTCGGCATCCCAGTGCTTGGCATCTGCTACGGCATGCAGGTCATGGGCCACCTTCTCGACGGCAAGGTTGCCCACGGCCAGAAACGTGAATACGGCCGCGCCGAACTCGACTTCACCGTGCCGAGCTGCCCGCTCTTCACCAATCTCGAATCGAAGCAAACCGTCTGGATGAGCCACGGCGACAAGCTCACCGAACTTCCCCGCGGCTTCGAGGCCATCGCCCGCAGCAGTAACTCGCCCTTCGCCGCCATGGAATGCCGCGAGCGCAATCTCTTCGGCCTCCAATTCCATCCCGAAGTCGTCCACACCCCGCACGGCCGCGAGGTCCTGAAGAATTTCATGTTCCGCGTCTGCGGCTGCCAAGGACTCTGGACCATGGCCAGCTTCATCGAGCGCAGCGTGAAGGAAATGCGCGCCGCCGTTGGCAACGACCGCGTCATCCTCGGCCTCTCCGGCGGCGTGGACAGCTCCGTCGCCGCCGCGCTCATCCACAAGGCCGTCGGCGACCAGCTCTCGCCCATCTTCGTCAACAACGGCCTCCTGCGCAAAGGCGAGGCCGAGAGCGTCGAGCGCGTCTTCGGCAAGAACTTCCGCATGAAGCTCAAGACCGCCAACGCCGCCAACCTCTTTCTCGACCGGCTCAAGGGCGTCACCGATCCCGAGCGCAAACGCAAGATCATCGGCAAGACCTTCATTGACGTCTTCGAGAAAAACGCCAAGTCCGTCAAGGGCGCCAAGTTCCTCGCCCAGGGCACGCTCTACCCCGACGTCATCGAGAGCGTCCCAACCGCCGGCGGCCCCTCCGCCATGATCAAGAGCCACCACAACGTCGGCGGCCTGCCGAAGCGGATGAAGTTCCAGCTCCTCGAACCGCTGCGCCAGCTCTTCAAGGACGAAGTCCGCCGCGTCGGCGAGGAACTCGGCCTGCCGCGCGAAATCGTCTGGCGCCAGCCGTTCCCCGGCCCCGGCCTCGCCGTGCGCGTCCTCGGCGCCATCACCAAGCCCCGCCTCGACATCCTGCGCGAAGCCGACGCCATCGTCGTCGAGGAGATGAAGAACAGCGGCTGGTATTACAAGACCTGGCAATCCTTCGCCGTGCTCCTGCCCATCCGCACCGTCGGCGTCATGGGCGACGAACGCACCTACGACCACGTCATCGCCCTGCGCGTCGTGGACAGCCAGGACGGCATGACCGCCGACTGGGTCCGCCTCCCGCCCGACCTCCTCGCGCGCGTCTCCAACCGCATCATCAACGAAGTCAAAGGCGTCAACCGCGTCTGCCTTGACATCTCGAGCAAACCACCCGCGACCATTGAGTGGGAGTAGCGGTATCGCACAAGAACAGTCGCGGCACCATGAACTCGAAAGAGCTTATCGAGACTTTGGTCAAAGACTTGACGGCGTTGCCTCATAGAGACAACGCAAGACTTGACGCTCTGAGACGCAGAACAAACATGATTGTTAGAAAGGTGTTTCCAGAGAGCAGCGATCACCTCAAGGAAGTTACATCCATCCAATTCTACCCGATGGTTGGCTATGAAGGACAGCCCGACTCAGACTACGACGACAGTTGGCGGAGTGGTCGAAGTAGTATGATGAATCTATTAAACACGTTTCTTGAGGAGATCAAACTTTCAGAAGCGATCATGGTGGATTCGGAACCGAACGCGGCAGGGGCCAAAGATTCAAAGAGAGTCTTTCTTGTTCACGGGCACGATGAAGAGATGAAACAAGCTGCTGCACGCATGCTTGAACAGCTTGGCTTGGCGCCAGTGATTTTGCACGAACAGCCCAATAAGGGTCGGACCATCATCGAAAAGTTTACTGACTATTCCGACGTGGGTTTCGCAGTTGTGCTTCTATCACCAGATGATCTTGGCTGCTCAAAAGATCAACGGATTGAAACTGCTAGATTGAGGGCAAGACAGAATGTGGTCTTCGAACTTGGCTTTTTTATCGGGAAGATAGGAAGATCAAACGTAGCTGCTCTGTATCGCGAGCACGCCAATTTCGAGAAGCCTTCCGATTATGATGGGGTTGCTTATATCGCTTTTGATCGTGTAGGCAGGTGGCGTTTCGATATAGCCAAGGAGTTGAAAGCCTGCGGCTACAGCGTTGACGCGAACAAACTGCTCTAACGGTTGCAGTGCATTATTTGAGGATCGGCTCCTGATTCTCGGCAGTCCTCCTCCGCATCCTCCACCCGTCCTCTTGCCATCGGCAGAAGGTTCGGGACAGGCCGGTTAACGCCTCCTTCACCGGCAAGACCGGGAAAGTTTTGGGGGACAAAGTTGCGGTTTCCTTTGGAAACTCGAAGATTTTGTCCAGCCGGAATGCCCGGAAGAGGTAAAAATATAATTTCCGGTGGGTCCGGATCCCCCGGAAGGGGTGAGAATATGATTTCTGGCAGTGCCGGCTGACCGGATGGGGGTGGAAATTCAATTTCCAGCGCCTTCGGGTGAGGCGGCCGGGGTGAAAATATAATTTCCGGGCTGTCGGGCCGTCCGGGGACGGTAGAAATTATATTTCCACCCCTTCCGGGGGAACCTCTCCCCCTAGAAATATAATTTCCAGCGGTGTCAGCAGACCGGGCTGGACAAAAGAAGAACGCTTTACCACCTCCCGGAATCGAAGCTGGAGAAAAATTTCATCCACAGCGGTGCCGCGAAGCCGGGATGTGCTCGCGCAGCCTTCCGCGCCGCTTCCGGGCATCCGGGCTGGGCTTCGGAAACGTGCTGAACCGGTGCCTTGGAGCCAAGCGGCCTTTTGCGACTTGGCCGGGCAGTATGACGGGTTCGGGAGAGGTCGTTAACTGCGGAGATTTGTGGGCAAAAAAATAGCGTGAAGGAATTATTGAGCTGCTACTGCGCTTGCACTCACACCGCTATCTTCCTTCCACGCGCCGGAACCATAACACGGATTCGGGCTTCCGCAAGAGGAGTTTACAGCACAAGGGAGTTTTTGTTTGTCGTCGGATCTTTCCAATCAGCGAGGAGGAAGGTTTCCAGCCACACGCCAACCATGCGTCCACAGCCGGCGGGCACGGGAGCCAATGAAGTTCGCGCTCACCGTTCGCCCGACGGCGCAGGCCAGCGGAAGGTGTTCGTGGCGACCACGCGGGCCGGTATCAGGCGGCCGGCGCGGAAAGCTTCAAAGAGCGATTCGGCCATCGCCTCGCGGAGTTCCGCCATGCGACGACGCTCCATGAATCTGTCACGCCGGTCCATCTTCTTGTTGCGAATGCTCATCGTATCGTTCCTTTCCGTTCCCAGAGGAGAGCTAGTCCCATGCCAGCCACCGGGCAAGCGCGCGAAGCGGCCGGCTGGATAAAAACAATCCCGCGCAGTGGCTAGAACGCGACAGGGTGGTCAGGTCGTGAACAGTTCCGCTTCCGTGGCGGGTCGGCGCGCTCGCTATTGCGGTGGCTGGGTCGAGCGGATACGATGCGCTCCAACGCTGATGTCATAGGAGCAGCCAACAATGAAAACGATGAACCGCCGCGAGTTTCTCACCCGATCCGCCGTCGCCATAACTGCGGCAGCACACGCCGGCTCAGCCCGCGCCGCAATGCTTGACGCCACCTGCATCGGCGCCAATACCGCCTTCCCCGGTTTCGGGTTGCTGGAGGCCATCGAGGCGCTGCGCGCGCTGAGCTTTCCGGCGATTGAGATCCACCCGTTCGGCTCGCCGGAGCCTGCGCCGAAAATTTTTCCAGGGTTTCAGTTTGACCGGCTCTCGAATGCCGACAAGGAGCACATTCGCCACGCGCTGGGCGGCTTCCGGCACGTGGCGACGCATCTGCCGTTTCAAGAGCTGCATTTGTTCTCGCGGTTCGCGCCCATTGCCGAGTTCTCGATCCAACAGTTGCGGATTGCGATGGAGGCGACGACGTTCTTCGGCGCGAAGCTGGCGGTAATGCATGTGACCGCACCTTCGTGGCCGCTGAAGTTCGAGGACGCGCTGCCGCAGATCGTGCGGCGGTTCCGCGAGTGGGGCGACATCGCCGCCAAGGGTGGATTCAAGCTGGCCATTGAGACCGGTTATCCCTCGTCGGTGCGGGAGCACGTGCGGCTGGTGAAAGAAATTGATCACGACCGGGTCGGCTGCGCGATTGATGTCGGGCATCAGGTCGGGTTCGCGGACTTCAACGCGCGCGTGAAGCCGGCGGAACGTTCCACGCCGAAAGGCATCGCCGCCTACAACGACGTGATGCACGAGATCATTGACCAACTCGGTCCCAAGATTTTCCACTTCCACGTTCACGATGTGGACCCGAAGGTCTGGAAAGATCACCGGCCCATCGGGGCCGGGGTCGTGGATTACCCGCGGCTGTTACGGAAGCTGAAACAGACCAACTACGCGGGCTTGCTGGTTTTGGAAATCGAATCCACACAGGAGCGGGCGAAAGATGATTTCGCCGACTCGAAAGGCCGGCTGGAAAAGTTTCTGGCGGAAGCATAAGGCTGGCTCTTATGCTTGAAGTGGCGCGGCGTCGCGCACGAAGCTCGGAGATCTTTATGAAACACATTGCACCTGCCGCTTGTTGGAAATGGAGTCTGGCACTTCTGGCCGCGCTGGCCGCGACCGCGTTGGCCCAGACCGCTTCGCCGTCCCCTTATTCAAAGACGAACGTGATCGTCTATCCGCGCGTGAACGTCTCGCCGTGGTATGAGGTCGCGCCGAACTGGCCGCAACGTCCGCCGGATGTGTGCTGCGGCGCCGTGCCGGGCGTCGCGCTGGACAAGGTGGAGAACGTCTGGATTCACACGCGCACGAACATCACGGTGCAGGTCTTCGCGCCGGACGGCCGTTACCTGCGCGGTTGGGAACGGGAAAGCACCAACTACGTCGCGCATTACATCCGGATAGACAAGGAGCAGAACGTCTGGCTGGCCGACGTGGGCCAGCACGTGGTGCGGAAATATTCGCCGGATCGGAAGCTGCTGCTCACGCTCGGCACGCCGGGAGAAGCGGGCAAGGACGCGACGCATCTTTACAAGCCCACCGACATGACCGTTGCTCCCAACGGCGACATCTTCGTCTCCGACGGCTACGGCAACGCGCGCATCGTCCACTTCGACCGCAACGGGCGGTTTGTGAAGGCGTGGGGCAAACTTGGCAACAAGCCGGGCGAGTTCAGCCTGCCACACTCCATCGTTTGCGACTCGAAAGGCCGCCTCTACGTCGCCGACCGCAACAACGTCCGCATCCAGGTCTTCGACGCCGACGGCAAGCTGCTCGCCGTCTGGAAGGACATGCTCGTGCCGTGGGGACTGTTCGTGACGGCGAAGGATGAAATCTGGGCGTGCGGCTCGTCGCCGATGTATTGGCGCGTGGACCCGAAGTATCCGAAAGCGCCGCTCGGCTGCCCGCCGAAGGACCAGTTGGTGATGAAGTTCAACACCGACGGCAAGCTGCTCCAGCTCTGGACGTTCCCCAAGGCCGAGGACGGGCAGGAGAAGCCGGGCGAACTAAACTGGCTGCACGGGCTGGCGGTGGACTCGAAGGGCAACCTCTACTGCGGCGACATCATCGGCAAGCGCGTCCAAAAATTCGTCCTGAAGAAATGACGCGCTACACTGCCCCGGTTCCCAACGCCATACGCTCCGAAGGTTTCATGACCATGATCAGAATTCCTTTTGTCGCGCTGACCCTGACAACGGTCTTGTTGCTGCTGCCAGCCGCCGAAGCGGTCGGTCGGACTTTCTTCGTTGCCGCGACGTCGGGCAACGACACCAACGACGGTTTCTCGCAGAACTCGCCTTGGCGCAGTCTCGACAAGGTCAACAGCGCGAAGCTGGAGCCTGGCGACAAGGTGTTCTTCAAACGCGGCGACACATGGCGCGGACAACTGATCGCACAGAGCGGCAAGGAAGGCGCGCCGATCACCTACGGCGCGTATGGCAAGGGCGAGATGCCGCTCCTGCTCGGCTCGGTCAGCCATAACAACCCGCGCGACTGGCATCACGAAGGCGGCAACATCTGGGCCACTGCCAAGCCCACGTTCACCGAGCTGGAACCGCTGGGCAACTTCGCCGCAACTCGATGGAGCGTTCATACGGAAGGCGGCGCGAAAGTGCGGACGACCAAAGCCGAGTCCACGTTTGAGTTGGAATGTTCCAGCAACGGCTCCAAAGGAAACCACATCCAGTTCTACAACAGCGGCATCTCTGTTCGTGAAGGGGACTATTTCACGCTGGCGTTCCGCGCCCGCTGCACCAAGCCGTTCCCCATCCGCAGCATCGGCCTCTCGATGCAGGGCGCACCATGGACGAGCTACGGCCGGCGCAACCCCGCTGGCATCGAAGTCGGCTTCGAATGGACGGACTGCGCCGTCCGGTTCAAGGCGACGAAGACGGCCAGCGACGGGCGGATCACGTTCCACCTCGGCGGCGCGCTGCCGGTCGGCGCGACGCTTTGCTTGCAGCCCGTTTCGTGGAAGCGATTCCAGTGCAACGAAGCCGAATTGCTGTCGGTGGATGTCGGCAACATCATCTTCGACCACGGCAAGTCGGTCGGCATCAAGAAGTGGAAAACCGGCGATCTCAAGCAGCAGGGCGACTATTGGTATGATGGCGCCAACTGGCAGGTGATGTTGTATTCGGAGAAGAACCCCTCCGAGCTTTACAAGAGTATTGAGCTGGCCTTGCGACGCCACAACGTGGACCAAGGCGGCAAGAGCCACGTCGTCTATGAGAACCTCGGCGTGCGCTATGGCGCGGCGCACGGTTTCGGCGGTGGCAGCACCCATCACATCGTGATCCGCGATTGCGACATCGGCTGGATCGGCGGCGGGCACCAGTTCACGACGCCGCAAGGCCGTCCCGTCCGTTTCGGCAACGGCATCGAGTTTTGGGGGGAAGCGCACGACAACCTGGTGGAAGGGTGCCGTCTCTGGGAAGTGTATGACGCCGCGCTGACCAATCAGGGCGGCAGCGGCAACACGGAAGCCAACATCACCTACCGCGACAACGTCATCTGGAACTCCGAATACTCGTTTGAATACTGGAACCGGGCGGGATCGAAGACGCGCAACATCCGCTTCGAGAACAACACCTGCGTCAACGCCGGCTATGGCTGGGGCCACGCGCAGCGGCCCGACCGCAACGGCCGCCACCTCATGTTCTACTCGAACCCGGCCGAGACGACGGAGTTCTACGTCCGCAACAACATCTTTTGCAACGCCACCGACAGCGCGCTGCGGATGATGAACGACTGGACTGCCGGCCTGACCATGGACCACAATTGCTGGTTCCAATCAAGTGGTGCGCTGATACTGTTCTTGAAGAATTCGTTCACACCCGATCAGTTCGCCGGGTTCCAGAAACAAAGCAGACTCGACGCTCATTCCATCGTCGCCGATCCGAAATTCGTGAACGCCGACCAACTCGACTTCCGCCTCGCCCCCGACAGCCCTGCGCGAAAGCTTTCGACAGACGGCGGCCCCGTGGGATCCCGGCGGCGGCTCCAACCAACAGCTACCGGGCGCGACTAAAGCAGTTTTGACGCGCAGCCGGCCAGCGCGTATGCTGCGCGCCAACAAATCGCCGGAGGTAACAGATCATGATCGTCACCCTTCTCGCCGCAGCGTTTCTCTTCCCCATCGTCGAATCCGGCGCACCGCGCGCCACGCTTGCGCCGCCCGCTGCCGACACGCCGCCCGAAGTGCAGCGTGCCACGGCGGAATTCCAGCGCGTGCTGAAGAAGATGACCGGCACAAGCCTGCCGACTGCCGAGTCAGCTTCCGGTCTGCGCATCCATATCGGCCGCGACGCGTTCGTCGAAAAAGCCGGCTTGAAACTGGACGCGCTCGACGAAGATGGCTTCGTGATCCAGACCGTCGGCAGCCGCGATCTCGTGCTCGCGGGGCGCAACCCTCACGGCACGGAGTTCGCCGTGTATCGCTTCCTCCAGAAACACGCCGGCGTGCGCTGGTATTTCCCGACCGAACTCGGCGAGGTGGTGCCGCGCCGCGCAAGCTTCGGCGTTGGCCGTCTCGCCGAGCGTCACGAGCCGTCGTTCAAGTCGCGGCAGTGGAGTTCCGCCGCGCCGTTCGACAGGGGCGAGTGGGAACGTCACAATCTCTGCCGGCCGCGCTACAGCTTTCATCACAATCTGCTCCACGTCTTCGTCCCGTCGAAGCACTACGACCAGCACCCGGAGTGGTTCCCGGAGATCAAGGGCGAGCGTAAACGGCCGCATGGCGACAACGACCATCATTGGCAGCCGTGCCTCGCCAACCCCGAAGTTGCGCGCTTCGCCGCCGAGGCCGCGCGGAAATACTTCGACGCGAATCCTGCCGCCACCAGCTTCTCGCTCGGCATGAACGACACCGCCGCTTCCGGCTTCTGCGAATGCGCGGCGTGTCGCGCGCTCGACCCGGTCGATCCCGCCCAGCAGAAAACGCCGCGCGGGATGCCGAACTACTCGAACCGCTTCTTCACGTTCATGAACCGCGTCGCGGAGGAACTCGCCAAAACGCATCCCGACAAGTTCATCGGCTGCCTCGCCTACCACGTCACCGAGCCGCCGCCGACGTTCGCCGTCCACCGGCGCGTCATTCCCTACCTCACCGCCGGCCGCGCGAATTGGACCGATCCCGCCATCCGCGCCGGCGACCAGAAGCTCATCCGCGGCTGGTGCGCACAGGCGCCCGTCGTCGGCATCTACGATTACTACTACGGCTCCGGCTTCATCTCGCCGCGCATCTTTACCGGGCTGACCGAGGCGAGCCTGAAGTTCGCCCATCGCGCCGGCGTGCGCGGCTTTTACGCGGAGATTTACTCCACGTGGTCGCTCGACGGGCCGAAGGCGTGGGTCGCCTCGCAACTGCTCTGGGACGTGAACCAGAGCGCCAGCAAGCTCGTGGATGATTTCTGCCGCGGTCTCTTTGGCAAAGCCGCCGCGCCGATGCGCGACTACTTCCGCTTCCTGGAAAACCGCTGGCTCCAGCGACCGAGCGGCTCGACGGTGATGTGGGCTGGTTTCTTCGACGCGAAGCAACTCGACCTCTGGCCCGCCGACGTTTGCGCCAAAGCTCGCGCGCTGCTGACGAAAGCCGAGCGCGCCGCTGCGAACGAGGACGAAACCGTCCGCGTGCGCGTCAAGCTCTATAGCGATGGCTTTCGCCAGACAGAACTCTGGTCCGCGCTCTATAATAATGAGAAGTCGCTGAACTCGCCCGCGGGTTTGCAGCGTTACCTCGAGGCTGCGCGGACGCTCGCCGCGCTCAAGCAGGAGGTCATCAAGCCGAACCCGCTTCACCGCGCCTCGATTCCGTTTGAGGAGCGTTCGCGCAACGCGCCCGGCACGCGCGTGAGTTCGGCGCTGTTGATGATGGCAGACCAGCCGGATGCCGAGCCGGTTTTGAAGCAATGGGCCGCGCAAACGGGGAATGCCGACGCCGCTGTCACAGCGCGGGCTGCGTTACTGCTGCGCACCAACCCGGAACTTGGCAAGGAACTGCTGGCGAATCCCGACTTCGAGCCGGATGGTCCGCGCTGGGGCTCGTGGGTTCGCCCGGACACTGTCGGCAAAGTCGAGTTCTCGGCTGCCGCCGCGCGCTTGGGCAAGGGCGGTGCTGTCATCCGTTCCGCCGCCGCCGCATGTGTGATGCAAACGCTGCCCGCCAAGCCGGGCGAGATGTATCTGGCAACGGTTTACATTCGCGGCCGGGTCGGAGCGAAAGGCGCTGCGTCTCTGGTCATCAAGTTCAAAGCTGCCACCGGCAAGTGGCTGCCGGACAGCGCCGCTTGCTCCACCCAGATGCCCGCCGACGCGGCGACGAACCGGACGCGACTCGCCGTGGTCGCGCGAGTGCCGAAGGACGCTGTGTCTCTCGTCTGGATGGCCTCCGCCAACGACCAAGGCGACGGCGACGCCGTCCAATTCGACACGGCAAGCTTGAAGCGAGTGCCGCAGTGATCCGATAACCGTCCGATTACGTGCCTTTTCGCTTCAGGCGGCAGAACTCAATTCTTCCGCATTGCGAAACCCGTTTGCCGTTGCCATTATCCTCGTCCAGCGATGACGAAGACACCCCGAACTGGAGGGTTTATCTATGAGTGAGGAACCGGTGGCGTTTGCGACGGAACAGCTCGACAAACTCATCCACGAGGTTCACGGCCAGAAGGTCATGCTCGACTCGGACTTGGCGCGCGTCTATGGCGTCGAAACCAAAGCACTCAACCGGGCCGTCAAACGCAATGCGGAACGGTTCCCAAACGACTTTGCGTTCCAACTGACGACAGGTGAATGCGAAGCTTTAAGGTCGCAAATTGCGACCGCTTCCATGCGGCGCCAATTTGGCACCGCATCCAAACGCAACATCCGTTATCTCCCCTGGGCCTTCACCGAACACGGCGCGATCATGGCAGCCAACGTCCTCAACAGCCCGCGCGCGGCCAAGATGAGCGTCTTCGTCGTGCGCGCCTTCGTGAAGATGCGTTCGGCGCTGACCGACACCCGCGCGTTGGCCCGCAAACTGGCTGCGTTGGAGAAGGAACTCAAGGACCGCCTCGACGTCCACGAAGCCGCCATCGTCACCATCCTCCAGCGCGTCATGGACCTCATTGACCCGCCTCCTCAACCCGAACCGCCGCCGAAACAGATGGGTTTTCAGGTCAAGGAGGGCCGCGGCCGTTACAGGATTAGGATTAGAAGGAGAACAGCCCGATGAAAACAGAAGATGCTCCATACCTGACAGCAAGCGATAACCTGCCTGCGCGGAAAAGCGGTGAATGGGCCAAACGGAAGCATCATTATCTGCGCAACTATTGCGGAATCACTACCGTTGCCATGCGGAACAAGTGGCGTCTCGTCTATCTCGATGTGATGGCTGGCCCCGGTCTTTGCAAGATCAAGGAAACTGGCGAGGAATTTTCCGGTTCGCCATTAGTCGCACTCGATCATGATTTTGCTCAATACATCTTCGTCGAGGAGACTCCGGATCTTGCGAACGCGCTCAAGCAACGAGTCGCAAAGCATGCGAAAGCGCGGCAAGTTCAAGTCATAGCCGAAAGCTGGCTTGAAGTAGCCAAGGCTGGCCGATTGCGTTTCGATGACAAGACGCTGGTTGTCGCTTTTGTTGATCCCACCGGAATCTCTCAAGTGCCGCTGTCCGCCATGTTGGACTTGACGAAGAATCGGCACATTGATTTGCTCGTAACCATTCAACACAGTTTGGGCATTACTTGGAATGTTCCTCAATACCTCCGCGCTGGGAACGATCAGACCGCGCTCGACGCCTTTCTTGGAACACCAGATTGGCGCGACTGGCTGTGGAAGGATCCCTCACAATTTGCGCAGATGGCCATTGATTGCTTTAGCAGTCGCATCAAAGCGCAAAGGTTCATCGGCACGAGGCATGTTTCCGTTCCGGAGGATCAACCGCTTTATCGCTTCACGTTGTTCAGCCGGCACGAATTGGCGGAGAAGTTCTGGAACAAGATCTTGAAGACCGACGAGAAGGGCCAGCGAGAGCTTAACCTATGACTTGCTGGTTCGACTTTTCCAAAGCACGGCAATATTCTACGTGCAACTCATGACACCCGCGCTACTCATCGAAGCACCGGCAAGGCAGGCAACCGCCTGTCAGCGGGTTGCCTTTCGCCTGCGTCCCAACGAACGCGTTTTGCGTAAGCCGGCCGTAGGTTTCTGGCGCTCTCCCGCTGTCATCGCGGCAAACAATTTCATCTATAAGAGCCTCTCCAACTGGGCGTTCAACATCGCGGTCGGATGCTCGCATGCCTGCCGGTTCTGCTACGTGCCCAGCACGGCGACGAACAAACTGGCACCCATGCTGGCCGAATATGGCGTCAAAGACCCGGACGCCGAGTGGGGCGATTATCTTCTCATCCGGCCTTGGGACGAGCCGAAGTTCCTCGCCTCGCTTCGCGCCGCTGAGAACACGCCGCGCTCGCAACTCAAACCGGACGGAAACCGGGCGGTGATTTATTGCAGCACAACGGACCCCTACCAGGTCATCCACCATCCCGATCCAGCGCGGCAGCGCGAACTGGCCGAACATGTTCGCTTTCTGGTGCGCCGCTCGCTCGATCTTATCCGCGACCAGTCCACGCTAAATGTCCGTATCCTCACCCGCAGTCCGCTGGCGCGGGCGGATTTCGATTTGTTCCGCAGCTTCGGCAAGCGACTTGTCTTCGGCATGAGCCTACCGACGTTGCGCAATGACTTGGCCAAGGTCTATGAACCAAAAGCCCCCGCGCCGTCGCAACGGCTGGCCGCGCTTCGCGCCGCCAAGGAAGCGGGGCTGCACGTCTATGTGGCGATGGCTCCCACCTATCCGGAATGCGATGAAGTGGATTTGCGCGCGACGCTCCGAGCCGTGGCCGAACTCGAACCGATCACCATCTTCCACGAACCGATCAATATCCGGGCCGAGAACGTGGCACGCATTAAGGAGCAAGCAGAAATGCTTGGAATCCGCCTCAGGACCGAAGTGTTTGAGACACGTGAAAGCTGGCAGGATTACGCCGTCAGTGCGTTGCAGGCGGTAAAACAGGTAGCAAAGGAGGTCGGTGTTGTCGGCCAACTCCATTTGTGGCCAGACAAATCTCTGGGCACTGAAACGTCAGTCGTCCGCATTGTTGGCCGCAATGGGCAGTCGAAGCAGTATCGGCAGTGGCTCCAGCACTGCTGGCGACGCATCAGCGCCTGGCCGAAGTAGCACGGCAAGTCTCTTCAAGGGGCAGTTCAGGAACGGTGCCGTGATGCGGGATTTCGTCGTAGCGCCACTACATCCCAAAAGCATGCGCGTTCTTTCGCCTGCGCCTTCTCCCAGAGGATCAGCATGGCGTGGCGCGTCTCTGTTGCCGGCGAAGGGTTCGGAGGTAGCCGAAGCCAACCAGTTTCTGACGTTGTTCATCCCAGAGACGGAAGGTGAGTGATCTCAGGCTGGAGAACAACGTGACTGGTTTCACGGTTTGGAACAACGGCACGGCTTTGTAGCACTTCTCCAGATGGTAATTGGGAATCGTCGGGTCCAAATGGTGGATGTGATGGAACCCGATGTTGCCAGTGAACCATTGCAGAACCTTGGGCAGCTTGTAGAACGAACTGCCTTGGAGCGCGGCCTGGGTGAAATCCCATTCGTCGCGTCGCGCCCAATAAACGCCCTCGAACTGATGCTGCACGTAGAACAACCAGACCCCGGCTGAGCCGGCGACCGACATGACGACGAGCTGGATCAGCAGGTATGCCTTGAGTCCAAGCGCGCAGCTCAGCACAGCGGCCATTCCCAGGATCGCCAGGTTCGTCCAATACACCGAGTGACGTTCCCGCTTGGCTGCGTTACGCAAAGGAAACCGGTGGATGACCAGAAACAGGAGAAACGGCGCGATCACAAACAGCACGACCGGGTTGCGGGTCAACCGATACGCGAACCGCTTCCAGCGGGACGCTTCGAGATACTCCCGCACGGTCAGCGTCCACACGTCACCGATGCCGCGTCTGTCCAGGTTTCCTGCATGGCCGTGATGAAGGCCATGTTGCCACCGCCAATGATAGAAAGGTGTGAATACGATCACACCGGCGATGAACCCCAGAATATCTGTCGCCTTCCGGGACTTGAAGAATGAGCCATGGCAGCAGTCGTGGAAAATGATGAACGCCCGCACCAGAAACCCTCCCGCCAGCAACATCAGCGGCACGGCGATCCAATAAGACACCGCCAAGCTGCGATAGATCAGATACCAGAGGACCGCATACGGAACAAACGTATTGACCATCTGCCACACACTGCGCGAAACACGTGGCATACGGAATCTGGCCAGAATTTCCTGCCATGCAGCAACACCCGTCGAGCGTTGTTTTCCTGCCAACCCAGCATCTGTTCTCATCATTCGTCTATTGCTTTCTGCGCGATCACCAAAAGGAGCACGGCCATATCTTGGCAGGTCGCCGCAGGTCACACTAGACGCCCGATTGGAAAAAGCAACCGCACCGGAAAACTGCCGGGCCAGGCGGTTGAATCCCTTCAACTGTCGCCCATCCTCAACTGCGAACGGCTGGTTTTCTGGTTTCTATCCTCAACCCGCCATCTTCCCCTGCAACACGGGCCGCTTGCGGGAGCCGATGCTGGCAACGAACTCGATCGCGACCTTATCGCCGTCGAAGCGGCATGTGACGGTATCGTGGTGCGGGGTCTCGTAATAGCGCCACGTCATCTCGAAGGTGTTCTCGTCCTTCCACGTGCCGCTGGCAGCGAGTTTGGATTTGCTGCCGCGCTTGGGGGCGCCACCGGAGATGAGTCGCGGCGGAGTGCCAGGCAACGCAGTTTCGCCCCGCTGCCATCGCTCGATGCCGCAGGCGATAGGATAGGAAGCGTGGGCGTCCTTGAACGTAATGATGCAGCCATCTTTGCGGAAAGCGAACAAGGTGTTTTGCAGACCGAGGCTGTTGGTTTCGATCCTGAATGTTCTTCCGGAAACGCGGGCGGCTGTCGGAGACGAGGTCTGTCCTTTCGGCAGCGTCAGCGCGAGGGAGGAGAGTGTTTGTTGCAACTGCGCCTGAGTCGGCGGGTCGACGGGCAACGGTTTCTCCTTCATCGCAGGTAGCAGATGTTCCCAGACAAGGTCGAGTTCGCCCTGCATGCTCTTGCTCTCGCTGGTGATCGCAATCACCGCGTCCTGATCGGGCATGACGATGGTGAATTGGCCGAAAGCGCCGTCACCGCGGTAGGCGTTATGCTGAGCGCGCCAGAACTGATAGCAATAACCCTGCAACCAGTCGTTCTGCGCGTTCGGGCGGGCCGGCTTGGCGGGCAACGGCTGCTGAATTTTGAATGTCGTCGCTTCCTCGACCCACTTCGCGGGCAGTATCTGGCGGCCTTTCCAGACACCCTTCTGTAGATAGAGCTGGCCGAACTTGGCGAGGCCCTCGGTCTGGATGCTTAGTCCCCAGCCGCCGGTGCAAATGCCGCGCGGACAGACCTCCCACATCGGGCCTTCGATACCGAGCGGATCGAACAACCGCGGCTTGAGGTAGGCGATGATTTTCTGCCCGGTGAGTTTCTGGACGATGGCCGAGCATAGGTAGGTGGCGGCGCTGTTATAGACGAACTTCGTCTCCGGCGCGTGCGGGATGGGCCAGTCGAAGAACGCCTTCGCCCAGTTCTCATGCTTCACGACCTCAAACGTCGGGTCTTTGTCGTGGCCGACGGCCATCGAGAGCAGGTCCTTCACGCGCAACGCCGCGAGATTGTCGCTGACCTTGTCCGGCAGGTCGTTGGGAAAGAACGACACGACCTTGTCGTCCACGGTGAGCCGGCCTTCCGCGACGGCGAATCCGACGGCGGTGGAGGTGAAGCTCTTGCTCATCGAATACATCGTGTGGTTGAACTGCGGCGCGTAGGGCGACCACCAGTCTTCGGCGACGACGCGGCCGTGACGGACGAGCATGAAGCTGTGCAGTTCGTGTTTGGCCGCCGCCATCGCATCAAGGAACGCGAGGATGGCTGACGACGACACGCCCTCCGCCTCCGGTGTGCTGCGCGGGAGTCTCTTGCTGCTGGCCGCGCGTTGGGCAGCGGCGGAGAAAGGCACGAACGAAATGAAGCCAAGGCCGGCTGTTCCAAGAGTGAGTTGTTTGAGAAACGTCCTGCGGTTCGTTGTCATGGCGTGAGGATTCCGCCACCGCCGGAGAAATTCAAGCCTGAGCCGCAAGCATTCAGACGATGGCGCGTTGAACCCCTGTTTGCCGGATCGGATTTCACGGCCCGACGCCGACGGCGTTGATCTCGACTTCGGGGGTGTCACCGACGCGCATGGTGCCTTCGATTTGCGCGGAGGCTTGCGGCGCGGCGGGAACCGGGCTGGCGGCGGGACCGGAGGGCAGGACGAGCTGGCCGCCTTTGGCAAGGATGGCGTTGCTGTCCAAGACAGCGGACGGAGCAGGCGATGTCGCGGGCGCGAATCTGGCGCCGGCAAACCCAGCTTCGAACGTTATTCGACCGCCACCGGCGAAGGAACCGAAGGCAAGCGTGCCGTCCGCAGGGGACGACAACATGCCGTTGACGACAACGCGCTGGTTCACGCTGCGGTTTGTGCCGACGGCGGTGAAATAAAGCTGCTGGCCCGTCGCGCCGGATTCGAGACGCTTGCCGGCCGTGGCGTCCTTTTCCCTCCAAACGAATTCGCCGGCCTGGGTCATGACCTGTCTCGGCGCTGCGGCGCGCGTCGGCGCAAGGCGGGAGCGCGAGGCACGCCGTTCCAACGCGACCTGTTGCTGCGACGCGGACGCCAATTGAATCCGGCCTTCGTAGATCGAACCGTCGGCGTCCGTGATGACGACGCGGTCGCCGGTCTGCTCCAATTGGAACGAGGCCAGCACCTGCGGCGGTTGTGGCTGCTGCTGGCGCGGCTGCTTCGCCGGCTCCGCTTCGCGATCGTCAGCCACCTGCGCGAAACGCAACCGCTGCGACAACGGCGCCATGTTGGAGATAGCGGCGGTAACCAGCCGCGTTGTGTCGGCGCGCTCGGCCTTGCCGGCATCGGCAGGCGCGGGCATTGCAGGGGCCGGCGGTTGCTCGGCCGGAGCCGGCGCGGCCGCTGGCGCAAGGCCGGCCAGCGCAAGAGCCGGTTTCGCTGGCGCCGACGGCGCGGCAGCGGTCGGCATGGGCGCAGCAGGCGGCATCGGCGCCGCCGTCATCGCCACGATCTGCGGTTTGGCCTCAACCGGCGCAGCTTCTGCCATTTTCTCTTTTGCCATCGCCCAATTCGAGGCCGTCTGGATTCCGTCCAGCTTGTCTGCCGCTTTCAGTTTGTCGTCAAGGGATCGTTCGCCGTTGCCTGAGGCTCTGCTCTGGGCCACCGCGAGTTTGCGGCCGCCGAAAAGTTGTTCTTCAAGCTTCCCGGCGGATTGCGTCTCCATGAGGCCGCGGTCGAGCGACACCTGCGACTGAGATTGCGACTCGGCCTGCGCCAGTTCCATCGGCGGTTTGGCTTTCTTGCCGATGTCCGTCAGCACCAACATCGTAATGCCGACGGCCGCCACCGCTGCCGCGCCGACAGCCAGCCGCGGCCACAACGCAACGAGCGGCTCGAACCACCGCTGCGGCTTAGGCTGCGCTCCCGCCGCGCGCTGGGCGATCTCGCGTTGCAGCACGGCGCGCGTATGCGACGGCATGTCGAGCGGCCCGCCGCCGGCGTCGCGTCGCTGTTTCGCGTAAGCCTTCAGCGCGTCCTCGATGTTCTTGTGCGGTTCTTCCGGCATATCCATTAGACGGCAATCGGCACGATCTTCTCCCGGCTGAACACGTCGCGCGCGATGATTTCCAGCCGGGCAAGGCACTTGCTCAAGCGCGAGCTGACGGTCTTGACGTTGAGTTTCAGCGACGCGGCGATCTCATCGTAACTGAGGTCGGCGAAGTAGCGCAGTTCGATGACCTCGCGGCACGGTTCGCCGAGCTGGTCGAGCGCTTTGCCGACGAGCGCTGCCTGTTGCGCGCCGATGAGCGCGGCGTCGGGACCGGGCGCGGCGCTGGGCGGGTCGAGGACGAGGCCCGTCTCCGGGTCCTCGGCCTGAAGCGAGACGGGCGTCTGCCCGCCACCGCGCTTGGCGGCCTGCCGATGCTCGCGGTAGTCGCGCGCTTTGTTGGCGGCAATGCGAAACAGCCACGTCTGAAATCGGCTATCGCCCTGAAACGAATCGAGATGCTTGACCACGGAGAGAAACGCTTCCTGGCAAATCTCCTCGACATCGTCGCGGTTGAAGTCGGAGCCGAGCTGGAAGACAAAGCGCGCCGCGACGGCGTAGTGGGCGTCGAAAAGCTCGTTCCACGCCTGCGCGTCGCCTGCGCGGCAGCGGGCCAGCAGTTCAGTTTCAGCGGTCGGCTCCATTTCGGATAGTTTACGAAGCTTTTTCTCGGGCGTCCCGTCTAATGAAACGTGAACAACCCTTTGGCTGCAAAGCATACCATGAAACAACACGTTTGGGCTAATCTCCTTGAACTTTCGCGGCGAGCGGCGACGATAGGTGTGTTCCGACCGGAGGCTGGAAACATGAGCACGAACCTAAGACTTCGATGGGCGGCGGGCGTGGCGATGACGACGGCAGTGCTCGGCGGTGGCGCGGCGTTTGGCGGGGTTGTGCCCGCCGCGCTGCAATCGCAACGCGAGGGAAACACGGCGTTCGCCTGCGAACTTTACGGGAAACTCAAGAGCACGGCGGGCGACGCCAACGTCTTCTTCTCACCCTACAGTATTTCGACTGCGCTCGCGATGACCAGCGCCGGCGCGCGCGGCGAGACCGACGGGCAGATGGTAAAGGCGCTCCATTTCGAGCCGGATCAGGCAAAGCGGCACGCGGCCTTTTGCGCGATGGAAGCGAACTTGAACGCTGTGCAGAAGAAAGGTCAGGTCAAGCTCAGCGTGGCCAATTCCCTCTGGCCACAGAAGGACTATTCGCTGCTGGAGAGCTTCTTGGACCTCATCAAGGAAAACTACGGTGCGTCGGTCACGTCGCTGGATTTCCGCGCGTCGGAGGCGGCTCGCAAGACGATCAACACATGGGTGGAAGACAAGACGAACCAGAAGATCAAGGACCTGATTCCCGGCGGCGTGCTCAACGCGATGACGCGGCTGGTGCTGGTCAACGCGATCTATTTCAAGGGAAACTGGACGTCGCCGTTCAAGGCAGAAGCAACGAAGGAAGCGCCGTTCCGGTTGACGTCGGGCCAGACGGTGCAGGCGCCGCTGATGTTTCAAGAGAAGCACTTCGGGTATGGAGAGAACGAGGAGATGCAGATGCTGGAATTGCCGTATGCCGGCGATGACTTGTCCATGCTCGTGCTGCTGCCGAGGAAAGCCGACGGCCTCGCCGCGCTCGAAAACTCTCTCTCATCGGCGAACCTCATGAAATGGACGGCGGCGATGTGGTCGCCCGACGTGAAGGTGTATCTGCCGAAGTTCAAGATGACTTGCCGGTTCGGCTTGAACGACACGTTGAAGGCGATGGGCATGAGCGACGCTTTCGATCCAGGCAAGGCCGATTTCTCCGGCATGGACGGCGGCCGCAATCTGTTCATCTCGGCGGCGCTGCACAAAGCCTTTGTCGAGGTGAACGAGCAAGGCACCGAGGCCGCCGCCGCGACAGGCATTGCGATGGGCTTGACCGCGCTGCCGAGACCACCGACCGAGTTCCGCGCCGACCATCCGTTCATCTTCCTCATTCGCGAGCGTAGCACCGGCAGCATTCTCTTCCTCGGCCGCGTCACCAATCCGACAGCAGCGGGTGAGTGAGTTCAGAAGTCGGCGTCATTACGGCATCACCCACGGCGTGAGGTGGGCGAACACCATCGCGATGACGCCGATGACCGCTGTCAGCAGCAGGCTGTGCTTGATGGTCCAACGGAACAGTTTGCTCTCGTCCGACTGCGGCATGCCGGTGGCCGCGACGGCGACGGCAATGCTTTGGAGCGAGATCATCTTGCCCATGACGCCGGCGGCGGAGTTGGTGGCGGCGGTGAGCAGCGGGTTCAAGCCGAGCTTCTGTGCCGTGACCACTTGCAGGTTGCCGAAGAGCGCGTTCGCTGACGTGTCGCTACCGGTTACGAACACGCCGAGCCAGCCGAGGAACGCGCTGAAGAATGGGAAGAACCAGCCCGTCGCCGCGAACGCCAGCCCCAGCGTCACGGTCATGCCGGAGTAGTTCATCAGGAACGCGAAGCCGAGCACTGAGGCGATGGTCAGCACCGGCAGCGCGAGCTGGCGCAGCGTGGCGGCAAAGACCCGCGCCATCTGGCGCGGCCGCATCCCGACCACCAGCCCGCCAAGAATCGCGGCGAACATGCAGCCTGTGCCCGCCGCGGCGAGCCAGTCGAGCTTGAACACCGCCGCCGTCGCCGTCGCTTCTTTCACCACCGGCGGCATCCGCATCACCTGCTCATGAAGGAACGGCACGTCCAGCCGGAGCGTCATGTTCTCCAGCCGCACGCGCACCGGCTCGAAACCCCAGAGCAACACGAACACCACCAGCAACAGGTAAGGCGTCCACGCTTTCAGGACCGCGCCGGCACTGTGTGAGTGGTGCTGCGTTGGCGCCGCATCCTCGTGGAAGAAATCATCGCTTGGTTTCCAGAACTGGAGCAGCGCCACGAGCGCACCCATTGAGCCCAGCGAGGCGAGGATGTCCGTCAGGTAGGGGCCGTGGAAATTGGCGATGACAAACTGCGTGCCGGCAAACGCGATGCTGACGGCGGCAATGGCCGGCAGCACGGCACGCGTCTTGCGCCAGCCCGCGAACACCACCGTCAGATAAAGCGGGATCATCAGCGACAGGATCGGCGAGATGCGGCCGACGCTCGCGCTCAGCTTGTCGAGCGGCAGGCCGGTCAGCCCCGCCAGCGTGATGATCGGGATGCCGATGGAGCCGAATGCCACCGGCGCGGTGTTGGCCAGCAGGCAGAGCGCCGCCGCGTCGAACGCCCGCACGCCGACGCCCGCCAGCATCGCGCCCGCGATGGCCACCGGCGCGCCGAAGCCCGCCGCGCCCTCGACGAACGCGCCAAACGCGAACGCGATCAGCAGCACGTGCAACCGCTTGTCGTCGGTGAGGTGGGCGATGGAATCCTTGATGACCTCAAACTGTCCACTCTCCACCGTGAGCCGGTAGAGGAAGATGGCCGACAGCACGATCCAGCAAATTGGGAACAGGCCGAACGCCGCGCCGTAGAGCGCCGACGCGACCGCGACCGACACCGGTGTCCCAAAGGCACCGCACGCGATGCCGAACGCCGCCGCCAGCGCCGCGAGCGCCGCTTTCCACGCCGCGAGCCGCCGCACGCCGATGAGGTAGAACAAGAGGAGGATGGGCAGCGCCGCCACCGCCGACGAAAGCCACAGGTTGCCGCCGACGGCGGTGTAGTTCTGTTGCCACATGGACGTTGCTTATACTGTGGTGACGGCGGGGTATTCGATAATTTTTTTGCGCGGGGTATGAGTCCGGGAGTCTCCTCGCGAATCCAAAGCGGCAGAGGACTGCCGCAGTCCAAGACGCTGCCGCGTTCTTGATAGCCCCACACATAGGCGCGGCCTCTTAGCCGTGACCATGCAGTTGAACCCGGACAGCCCCTCACCCTGGCCCTCTCCCCATCGGATGGGGAGAGGGAATGTGGCCGCAGCGACACGCTCACTAAACAGTGACCATCGAGGCTCGCGCAAAATCGTCTCCCTCTCCCCACGCCAGTGGAGAGGGTCGGGGTGAGGGGCGGCGGCGACTGAATAGATACGGCTCAGGCAGCGGCAGTCCTCTGCCGCTTTTCCTGCACGATGCGAAGAATCGCAAGAACAAGCCGACGGATCCGCTTTATGTTTCCGGTTGCAAGCTTCGGGCGGTTCGGCTACAGGCTTCGGCCATGCGCATCGTGGTGCAACGAGTCAGCTGCGCGGCGGTCCGCGTGGACGGGCAAACCGTAGGCGAAATCGGCCGCGGGCTGTTGGTGCTGCTCGGCATCGGTAAGGAGGACACCGAGGCCGACAGCAACTACATTATCGGCAAGATTCTCTCGCTCCGCATCTTTCACGACGACGAGGGGAAAATGAACCGCTCCGTCACCGACATCGGCGGCGGCGTGCTCGTGGTGTCGCAGTTCACGCTTCACGGCGACGTTCGCAAAGGCACGCGACCCAGTTTCTCCGACGCGATGCCGCCGGCTGACGCGGAGAAGTTCTACAACTGCTTCATGGAAAAGCTCCGCGCCGCGACGCCATTGAAGGTTGCGGAAGGCCGGTTCGCGGCGATGATGGACGTGGAACTGGTCAACGACGGCCCCGTCACCGTCTTGCTCGACAGCCAGCGAACTTTCTGAGCCGCCAACTCCCGGCTCGCGCAGGCTGCGGCGGTCTGCTTATACTTGGCGGCAAATGACCGAGGACCAGTCCAAGTTGCGTCGCATCGGCGGCTTCGAGCTGTTGCAGAAGATCGGCGAGGGCGGCATGGGCACGGTGTGGAAAGCACGCCAGGTCAGCCTCGACCGCATCGTCGCGCTGAAACTGCTCAGCCCGGAGTTTTCGGAAAGCGCGGAGTTCATTGGCCGTTTCCGCAACGAAGCGCGTGCCGCCGCGATCCTGACGCATCGCCATATTGTCCAGGTCTATGACGCGGGCAAGGCCGATGACGCGAACTACCTCGCGATGGAGTATGTCGAGGGCAAGTCCGTCCGCGCGTTGGTGGATGCCAAGATCAGGATGAGCGAGACGGAGGCGCTCGACATCGTCCTGCCTGTGGCGACGGCGCTCCGCTACGCGTTTGAGAAGGCGCAACTCATCCACCGCGACATCAAGCCGGAAAACGTCCTCATTGACCGCGACGGCGTGGTGAAAGTGTGCGACCTCGGCCTTGCCAAGATCCTCACCGGGCCGGAGTCGCTCAAGCTCACGCGCAGCGGCATGACGCTCGGCACACCGTTCTACCTTTCGCCCGAACAAGCCGAGGGCCGCGATCTCGACGCGCGCAGCGACATCTACGGCCTCGGCGCGACGCTTTACCACATGGTCACCGGCCACGCGCCGTTCGGCGACGAGGCGACCGCCGTGGCCATGATGAAGCAGGTCAAGGAAACCGTGCAGGACCCTCGCCAATTCCAGCCGCAGCTCACCGAGGCCATCTGCATGGTCATCGAGAAGATGATGGCCAAGGACCGGCGCGACCGTTATCAAAGCTGGCCGGAGTTGATCAGCGACCTCCAACTCGTGCGCAGCGGCCGCCATCCGGTCAACGCGCGCGTGGCGCCGAACCGATCCACGATGCAGCGGCGCGAAAACGCCGCGCCCGTCGAGCGGACCGCTCGCGCGGTGGAAGAAGGGCCGATCATCGTTGTCGAGACCAACGGTGTGACCGTGACACCGCTGATGTGGGCGGGCATCGCGCTGATTGTCCTGTGCATGATCGGCAGCGTGGTGCTGTTCGTGCTGAGCGAGCATCGCGAACGAGACTTGCGCGCGCAGTTGGACACCAAGACGGTGGCTGCGCAAGCCGACGCCGCCGCCCGCGCTTACTACGAGGCCGTTGAGTTTGCGCGCACGCATCCGCTCGATTACGACGACGTCACCAGCCGTTTCAAGCGCGTCCGGCACGATTACACAAAGACGGAGTTTGCCGAGCAAGCCGCCGAGCAGGCGGAACAGTGGGAGAAACGCGGCACCGAAGCCAAGAAACAACGCGCCCGTCAGCAAGCCACCGCGCGCGTCGCACGCGAAGCCGCCGCGCGCCGCGAGGCCGATGCCCGTTCCAAAGCCGAGAAGGCCGAGGCCGAGCGCAAGGCCGCGCTCGCCGCGAAGGAAACCGAGGAGAAACGCCGCGCCGCCGAGGAGTCCGCGCGTGTCCGTCAGGCCGCGCAGGGCGCTTACAACGAGTTCTGTCCGGCGTGGCTGACGTTGCTGGGGCGGCGCGATTATGCCGCCGCGTTGCAAGCCGCGCAGACCGCCGCCGCCGACCCGAAGCTCACGCCGCAAAAACAGATCATGGCCGCGCACGTCGCTGCCACGCAACGCGTCGCTGGCTTCGTCACCCGGCTGCTGGCCGCCGACAGCCCGCTGCGCGGCAAGACGGTCGCGCTCAGCCGGGTCGGTGGCACCGTTGTCGCGGTCACCGCCGGGCGCAACATCACGGTCGAGAAGATCGCCGGCGTCGGCGCGACGGTGCCTGTGCTGACGATGACGCCGGATGATTTTCTGAGGCTCGCCGCCGTCGTGCTCAAGCCCGGCGATGCAGGCGACCAGGTCAACGGCGCGTTGCTGGCGCTCGCCGAGGGCCGCGTCGAGCCGGCGCGCGTTGCGCTCCAGAACATGAGCGACCCGGCGGCCGGGCCGTTCAAACAAATGATGGCTGGCATCGCCGAGGCGCAATCCGAGCGTGACGCCGTGGCAACACTGGCCGATCTTCGCGTCCAGATCGAGGCACAGCAATGGCCTGTCGCCTTTACGCGGCTGCTGACACTCGACACGCGTTACACCAATACCGTCGCGGTTGCTGCCGCCGGCAGCGAACTGGCCGCCGCGCGCAACCAGTTGATGGCTGCGCCACCGAGCGCGGCCACCGCTGACCCGGCCGCACGGCTGGCCCTCTCAGAGATTCGTCGCGCCGCCGACGCGCACGATTGGAAGCGGGCGCTGGCGGTATTCACCGCGCTGGACGCGCAATTGGACGACCCGGCTACGTCCGAAGCGATCGCGCAAACGACGCAAGCCGCGATCGAGGCACAACGGCGGCGGTTGGCGACGGAGTCCGGCTTGTTGGAAGCCGCGGCGCTCGGCGACATGGCGCGGCGGCGCGTGGTCCAGAAGGCTGGCGGCTACGTCTGGGTCGTGAAAAGTGACGGCAGCGGTAACGCGGCGTCGTTGCAGGAGGCGCTGGCCAAGTCCGACGACGACGACGCGATTGAATTGGGCGAAGGCACGCACGTCGTGTCGCGGTTTGACGGATCGGGCCGGCAGAACATCCAGCTTTACGGCCGCGGCGGCGCATTCCCGATCATCACGGACGTGACCGGCAATGAGACCAACACGGTGGGCAGTTTTGCATTGGCCTGCGGCGACAACTGGCGGCTGGAGAATCTCCACTTCCAGTTCGGCGTCACGGCGCTACAGCAGCGCGGCACCAACCTGATCGTGCGCGGCTGCGCATTCAGCCGGTCGTTTGAAGCGCGCCGCTCAGGCACCGTGCTGTCCGCGGACTGCTCGGGCGACTGGCGCGCCACGCTCAGCAACTGCTTGGTCGTCGCGCCCGGCTCGGATGCGGTGTTCGCGCAACCGCTCAGGGAAGCCTCGCCCCGCTACAGCGTGGACATAAATTACTGCACGCTCTGGATGTTGTCCGGTTCGGTGTTCAGCACTTCGCGGCGTTCCCCGGAGCGCCATTTTGCTCTCAGCCTTCGCAATAGTGTAGTGGTGGCCCAGCGGGTTGCCTCGGCGGCGTGGACGCGCGAGTTGATGCGGGCTGGACTGACCTACACCGGCGACCGCAACCTCGCCTACGTTGCGCGCTACGCGGACGAAACGCCAACACTCGGCGACGAGAACTGGAAGGAGCTTTTTTCCGGTCAGGACACCGCATCGGTTATTACACAGGTGCCTTACGCCATGCTCACGGCATTGCGTCGCGGCCGGCCAGCGCCGGCGTTGCGCGACTTTACCTCGATCGCGTCAGGCGACTTGCGGCTGGCGTCCGACAGCAGCGGCGTAACGCTGGCCGACGACGGCGCGGAGGCGGGCGTGCGCTGGCCGGCGTGGCGATGGGAACAGTTTCTGAAGAACGCTGCCGCAACCGCGCCGAGCGAACTGGTTGAATCCGGCCCCCTGCTGGCAGCGGCGATGCCGCCTGCGTTGACAGAGACGCAGCAAGCGCAGGCCGCGACGATTCCGCTCGCCGCGTTGTTCAAGGGCGCGGTTCGCGAGCTGCCCGACAGCCGCGTGGAATTGGCGTATGATTTCGCCAGCACCAACCAGTTGGCCGACTGGCGCATCATTGGCGCGAGGACTTCCACGAGCGCGGCGGCGGGGCTGTCCAGCTTCGTCGTCTCCAGCAACGCCGTGCGGAAGATCGTGCTCGACCAATCGCTGCTGGCGCACAACGCGCGGTTCAAAGGCGATGTGTCGCTGCAGTTCAACGCCATCGTCGAACGGGGCGCGGTCGTGGCCGGGGTGTTGACGTTTCCCAATGAACGGCTCGCCGCCGTCGCCGATCTCTCCAGCGGCTTGCGCGTGGTTAGCCGCGAGGCCACGTCCTTCGACGTCATCACCAATCTCAGCGCGAAGATCACCGGCATCCGCGCGTTCCCGATGACCGTGGGAACCGAAGGCGGCAAGCTGGTGGAAATCGTGCCCGACATCGGCACGCTGGAAGCGCCGTTGCCGCGCGCACATGCCGTGTGCGAACTGGCGCTGGCTGCGGACCGCACGATCGCGCGGTTCTCGCAAGTGCGGCTCCGGGGCGTGCTGGATACAAACTGGCTCGCCGCCGCGCGCGCACGGGCTGTGCTCGACCCGGTTGAGGTGGACACGAATGCGACCGCCGCGCCGACGCCTCCTCCCGCTGCGATGTCATCCACCAACGTCGCGCCGACCGTCGCCATGATCGTCGAGACGAACCTCGCAAGCGCCGTGGCGCTGACGCCGCTACAGCAGTTGAAGGCATTGCAGACGCCAGTCATCTCGTTGTTCAAGGGCGCGGTGAAGGAACTCGGCAGCGACAAGTTCGAGTGGATCTATGATTTCGCCAGGCCGGAGCAGCTCGCGGATTGGGAGAGCGCCACGCCCGAGGCGTGGGCCTACGACGGCGCGCAGTTGGCCCGCCAGCCGGGCACAACCCAGCCGCTTTGGTTCCGCGCGCGGCTGCGGGGTGACTTCACCGTCTCCTGGCAGGCGCGCGCGACCGGTGCCGAGACGTGCCAGCTCGCATTGCGTCACGGCGGCAGCGACAACGCGTCATGGATCGTTGCCGGCATTGGCGCGTTCGACACCGGCTCCAGCGACCGTCCGCCCGCCCGTGGCCTCGGCATCGGCAGGCGGACGCCGCCGGACAGCGTCGTGCATGAGTTGAGCCGCCGCGCCGTCACTCTCGGAGCGGAGCGTTCCACGCTGGCGTTTTTCTATTCGCAAGCCGGCGACCTGCTGAGATTGCAGTTGCGTCACCGCAGCTCGGAGCGGGCGCCAGTCCACGTCGAAACCCGCATGCCCCGCAGCGACGCGCCCCTCGCGCTCGGTTTCGACGGCAACAGCAAATCGCAGTTCGAACTGGATGAGATTCGCATCACCGGCGTTCCTGATCCGGAATGGATCCAAGACGAGCGGGCGCGCGTTGTGTTGCAGCCGGCGAAGTAGTTTTCGCAGCGGGAGCGGAGAATATGCTCCAAAAACGCGGCTCGACCGATGATTGGGTGGGTCGCCGCTGGGGCCGCTCACATGTTCATGGTGTCCCATTCGGGACGGTCCATGGATTCCACGTGCAGCAGGTTGGTGTAGCGGCGTAGCAGCGCCTCCACGCGCGCCAGCAGCTCGGCGGGCTTGAATGGTTTGGTCAGGTAATCGTCCGCGCCGGTGTGCAACCCCTGCACCTTCATCTCGGTGGAACTGAGCGAGGAAACGACGAGCGTCGGGATATGACGCGTGGCAGGCGTGGATCGCAGCCGCCTGCACACTTCCAACCCGTGCATCCTCGGAAGCTCCATGTCCAGGAGGACCAAGTCCGGCGTATGCTTGATCGCGTCGTCCAGCCCGGTCACACCGTCTGGCGCTATCATGGTGTCGTAGCCGGCCTCCTTCAAGTGAAGTTCAATGAGGTTCGCCATGTCCACTTCGTCCTCGACGACCAGGACGAGTTTCTTCTCGCGTTGGGTGATTTGGCCCCGTTCATACATCCAAGGAATGATGTCGTTCTGCAAATCTATCTTGGCGCAAATATAGTAAGCCACTGCGCCGACGACAAACGCCAGCGCCGGTGCCGCTGGCACGTCTATGCCGATGTTCGGCAAAATGCCGACGACGAAACCCAGCAACCACGCGATCCAACCCGCGGGGTTGAAACCCATGCGCGGCCCGGTCCACTTGCCGCCGGAGAGCACGTAATCCGCCATCATTGCCCCGCAGATCGGCCCGAACGATGCCCCAATGATTACAAACACCGGGATCACTTTCCCCGCCGCGCCAGTGACCGCCAGCGCAATGCTCACCACCGCGCCGATGCCCACCGAGATGAACGGATTCACCTTCGGCATTGTCGTCTTGAAACTGTTGGCGGCGATGAACGATGAGAAGCACGCCGGTGGAAACGCCGCCACCGCCAGCAGGAACATCACCCACTTGCCCGTTTCTCCGCCCAGCACAATCGGAATCAGATTGAACGAGTCCAGGATGAACTCCTTCTTCGCCATCCCCGCCTTCAGCGCTTCATCCCTCAACGCCGGCAAGCCATAGACGCCCGCCACGATGAACATCGAAAGCCCTGCCGTGATGATGATCGCATACGCCACGCCAACCAAGCCGCCCATCGAGACATCCTTCTTGTCGCGGCTGTTGGTGCCAAAGTCCACGCCCGCGGCTCCCGCTGTCGCGAAAAAGCCCACCACGTAGGTCAATATCGCCGTCATCACGCTCCATTCGCTCAACACGCCGGGCGAGGATGCTGCCAGCGCTTTGTGGCTCGCAACGAACGGCGCGGTCTGAAAACTTGGAATGCCCGCCTGCGTCTGGATGAACATCCACAGCAGCACTGCCAATGGGATCAACGGCAGGAACGTGGCGACCTTGGCGACATACTGGATGCCTTTCAATCCGACGAACGCCGCTAACAGGCCCCAGACCACCATGATGATCTCCGCTTTCACCGGAATCATCGCGCTCAGGGCTAGCGCGGCGAAATAGGTGTTTACACCGAGCCAGCCGAATTGCAGGACGCCCATGAGGAAGCCGGGCATGAAGAAGCCGCCCTTGGCGCCGAAGGTGGAGGTGCCGACGATATAGAGCGGCAGGCCGGTCTTCATGCCGAGCATGCCGGGCACGAAATAAAACATCGCGTGGCACACCAAGGCCGCAATTACCAAACCCAGCAACGCGACGCCGACGCCGTGAGCGAGCGTGCCGCCGAGGAACCCCTGCTGCGTGGTGGTGGCGCCTTGCCAGAACACAAACCAAAGGAAGATGCCCGCGTAAGTCGGGGCAGTGTTCTTATACCAAGGCGCGCGGTTCCCGTAAGGGTTGGGCTTGGCGCTGGTAATATAGCCGGGGAGTTGGGAAGCGTTTGGGTTGCTCACGGTGTTTCTTTTCGCTTCTTTTCAAGTCGTTTCGCAAGCCAAAAATGCTCGGCACCGGCGGGGCGCTGGTCCGACAAATCTTATGGACGGCACAAGATTCCATTGCAGAAGTTTGTTGATTCCCCACGGCCGGCAGCTATCCTCGCGCGCCATGAATCCAGAAGAGCTTCGCCCGTTTGTTGCCGCCAAAATCGCCGCCGCCAAGGGCCTTGTGCCCAAACTCACCGCCACCGTCGGCTTCGACGGCTTCGTGGACGAGATCATCCGCGTGGTGGACAAGCGCGAGTCGCTCGACAAATACACCTTCGTGCCAACGATGACCAAACTGGCCGAGAAGGTTGCCGGCGCCGCGGGCAAAAGCACCAACATGCAGCTCGTCGTCCAGATGATGAAGCTCGGCGGCAACGGCCCGATCATGGCCAACGCGCTGGCGAGCATGGGCCTGAAGGTCACTTACATCGGCAACCTCGGCTTCCCAAACCTGCATTCCGTTTTCGAGCCGATGGCCAGGCGCGCAAAGGTCATCAGCATCGCCGACCCCGGCCACACCGACGCGCTGGAGTTCGAGGACGGCAAGATCATGCTCGGCAAACACGAGACGCTCGGCGACGTGAACTGGCAGAACATCGTCAAGCGCGTCGGCCTGCCCACGCTCAAGAAGTTGCTCACCGACAGTTCGTTCGTCGCCTACGTGAACTGGACGATGCTGCCGCACATGAGCGACATCTGGCGGCAGATCCTGTCCAAGGCGCTGCCCAAAGCCGAACCGAAGCACAAGCCGGTCGTCTTCTTCGACCTCGCTGATCCGGAGAAGCGCACCTCCGCTGACATCCGCGGCGCGCTCGACCTGATCCAGAAGTTCGGCAGGTTCTACCGCGTCATCCTTGGTCTGAACCAGAAGGAGGCGCACGAAATCGGCGCGGTGCTCGGCCTCAACACCGACGACGAGTCGAAGGATTCGATCCAAGAGCTGGCCGAGAAGATTTTCGCCGCGCTGAAGATCGAGCGGTTGGTGGTGCATCCCACGGCCTACGCGGTGGCGGTGGACGCGAAAGGCTCCGCGCTCGTGGACGGGCCGTTCTGCGTGAGACCGCTGATCACGACCGGCGCGGGCGACCACTTCAACGCCGGCTTCTGTCTCGGCAACCTGCTCGGTTTCGACAAGGAGATGTCGTTGCTGGTGGGCGTTTCCACGAGCGGCTTCTACGTCCGCACCGGCAAGAGTCCCGCTGTGGCCGACCTCGTCAAGTTTATGCGCAACTGGCCGTCGAACTGACGGCACGCTTGTTGTTGAGGTCGTTGGCACCTTCGCGGCAAATCCGCTTTGCGGTTGAACCGCCGGCTTGGATTTTCGCCGTCCATTCCTTATAATCCGTCCCATGCCAACCAAGAAACACGCCACCTGGGGTGGGCGCTTCACCGCCGAACCTGCTGAAGCCGTCCAACGTTTCACCGAATCGGTTTCGTTCGACCATCGGCTCGCACCTTACGACATCCGCGGCAGCATCGCCCACGCAAAGATGCTGGCCAGGATCGGCGTGCTCTCCCGCGCCGAGTGCGCCGCCATCGTCAAAGGCCTCGAACAGATCGACATGGAGATCGCCGCGGGCAAGTTCAAGTGGCGCGCCGACCTCGAAGACGTTCACATGAACATCGAGGCCGAGCTGACCCGGCGTGTTCCTGCCGGCGCGAAGCTCCACACCGCCCGCAGTCGCAACGACCAGGTCGCGCTCGACGTGAGGCTCTTTGTCCGCGACCAGATTCGGCTTGTCCAAGGCGACCTGCGCGACCTTCAGTGGTCGTTCTTGATGCTGGCATCTGCAAACGACGACGTCATCATTCCCGGCTACACGCACCTCCAGCGGGCGCAACCGGTGTTGCTCGCGCATCACCTGCTTGCCTACATCGAAATGTTCGACCGCGACCACAGCCGGCTCGACGACGCCTTCAAACGCGCCAACGTCTGCCCGCTCGGCTCCGGCGCGCTCGCCGGCTCCACGCTACCGCTCGATCGCGAGTTCGTTGCCAAAGAACTCGGATTTGACGGCGTCACGCAAAACTCGATGGATGCCGTCAGCGACCGCGACTTCATCGTGGAGTTTCTCGCCGACGGCGCGCTCATCGCGCTGCACGTTTCGCGACTGGCCGAGGATATTATCCTTTGGGCATCGGCAGAGTTCGGCTTCATCCGCATCGCCGACGCCTACACCACCGGCTCGTCGCTGATGCCGCAGAAGAAAAATCCCGACATTGCCGAACTGGCGCGTGGCAAAACCGGCCGGGTCTATGGAAACCTTGTCGCGCTGCTGACGTTGCTCAAAGGCCTGCCGATGACCTACAACCGCGACCTGCAAGAGGACAAGGAGCGGCTCTTCGACACTGCCGACACGCTTCGCTCCACGCTCGGCGTGCTGGCCGACATGCTGTTGAACACCCGCGTCATCCGCGAGCGTTGCGAAGCCGTCGCCGCCGACCCCGCGTTACTGGCAACCGATCTCGCCGACTATCTCGTCAAGAAAGGCGTCCCCTTCCGCCATGCCCATCACATCGTCGGCGCGCTCGTCGCCGAGGCGGAGAAGCTAGGCAAGCCGCTGAACGCGCTACCTCTGGAAACTTTCCGCCAACTCTCGCCGAAGTTCGGCTCCGACGTGCGTCAAGTCTTCGACGTGCGCAAAGCTCTCGCCGCGCGCACCGTCACCGGCGCGCCGTCACCCGCAAACGTGCAGCGGCAGTTGAAGCGGTGGGAGAAGATGCTGAGCAGGTAGGTTGGAACAGGTGACCTATGCGGATCGGCGCGTTTCTGGCAGTGCTCGTTACAATTGGCGTAGGGATCAACTCGTGTGCGCCGAAAGAAGGGGGTGCAGGAACCAACATTCCACACAGGGATTTGTTCAAAGAGTTTAAGGCGATTGGTTTTCATTGGGGTTTGCCTGAAGTGCCCGAAGGCGACCAAGACTCTGCGATCATCAAGGCATGCAAAGATGACTTCACCCGCTCCTGTTCCAAGTCTATTACTTTGTTTCGCGTGTTGAAGAATGCCGAGCGTGGCCTTTGGTATTACACCTTTGAAGTGGATGACGCAATCGACTCTGTGATTGCGTATGCCTATGAGATCAGGACACGGAGGATCGTATTTAAGTTCTACGTCCCTATGGCGTAGCTGGGACTACTGTGTGGTTTTGCAGGCCAGCGCCGGCAGTATGACAGCAATTGAAGAGATGAGAGTGGCTGAAATCAGGTCTTTAGTTTTCCAACGATGAAACCTCGCAACCGCAAGTCATGGGAAGAGACCGCGCTCATCCTCGCGGAAACCATCGCGAACTGCCGGTCGCAGGATCCTTATGTGCAGGTCGGGGCATGCGCCGTCCTGCAGGACAACTCGGTGAGCCTCGGCTACAACGGCCCGCCGCCGAAGATCGAGATTGACTGGTCGAACCGCGACGGCCGGCTGAGCCGGGTCATCCACGCCGAGGTCAACGCGCTGCGCTCGGTCGGCCCTGGCCAGTGCAAGTTCCTTGCGGTGACGCTGCTGCCGTGCCGCAGTTGCATGGCATTCATCGCCTCCAAAGGCGTCAAGCGGATCGTATTCCGCGATGTTTACGAGCGCGACCAGTTGGCCTTCGCGTTGGCGAAGGAGTTCGGCATCGAATTGGTCCAGATTCCGCGGAAACGGCAGGCGAAGAAGGCGCGGCGGTGAAACCACAGATGCACACAGATGGACACAGATAATCTGAACGTGGTGACCGAAAAAATCATCGGTGCAGCTTATGCCGTCGGCAACACACTGGGCAGTGGGTTTCTGGAGAAGGTTTACGAGAACGCCTTGGTTCATGAGATTCGGAAAACCGGTCTGCGGGTGGATCAGCAGCACGACATTCAAGTTCGCTACGATGGTGTCGTGGTTGGCGACTACGTAGCGGACTTGCTGGTTGAAGGGCGGGTGCTTGTTGAGTTAAAAGCCGTGCAAGCGTTGGACGACATCCATCTGGCCCAGTGCCTCAACTATCTCAAAGCGACCAAGCTGAAGATTTGTCTGCTTATCAATTTCGGAAAGCCCAAGGTGGAGATCCGGCGGATTGTTTTATAACGAGCGCAGGCTGTAGTGATACCGCTCCTGCCAATCTTATCTGTGTTTATCTGTGTGCATCTGTGGTTCCCTTCGGTTAAATAACCGTCATGCACGATTTCAAATTCAAGAAAGGGCGGCTTTATTGCGAGGGCGTCGCGCTGGAGCGGCTCGCGCGCGAGTGCGGCACGCCACTCTACGTTTATAGCCAGCACACCATCACCGACCATTTCCAGAAGCTCGACCGTGCGCTGGTGGGGCTGCCGGACCGGATGATCTGCTTCGCCATGAAGGCGAACTCCAACCAGTCCATCTTGCGGCTGCTGGCCAAACTTGGCGCTGGCTTCGACATCGTCAGCGCGGGCGAGTTGTATCGCGTCGTGCAGGCTGGCGGCGACCCGCGCAAGTGCGTCTTCGCCGGCGTCGGCAAGACGGACGAGGAGATTCGCTACGCGCTGGCGCAGGGCATCTATTGCTTCAACGTCGAGAGCGCGCCGGAGATCGAGCGCATCAACCGTCTCGCGCGGGAGATCAACGCGCGCGCGCCGATCGCCATCCGCGTCAACCCGAACGTCGAAGCGCACACGCACGCGAAGATCACCACTGGCACCTACGAGAACAAGTTCGGCATCGCCATTGAGGACGTGGAGGCGGTCTATGCGCGCGCGGCAAAACTGCCGGGCATCCGCATCCGCGGTGTGCAAATGCACATCGGCTCGCAGATCACTTCCGTCGGCCCGTTCGTGACGGCGGTGAAGAAGGCGTTGCCGCTGGTGAGAAAACTCAAGCAGCTCTATGCCATCGAGTTTTTCAGTATCGGCGGCGGCATTGGCATCGTCTATGACCCGGCACTGGAAAGCGCGACACCGGAATGGTGGCGTCGCACTCCAAAAGCCCGCACGTGGCTGACACCGCAGCGTTACGCGGCGAGTCTCGTGCCGTTGCTGGCGCCGCTCGGTTTGCGCATCCTGATTGAGCCGGGCCGGTTCATTGTTGGCAACGCCGGCGCGCTCGTCACGCAGGTCCAATATGTGAAGTCCACGCCGGAGAAAATCTTCGTCATCGTGGACGCGGGCATGAACGACCTCATCCGCCCGGCGTTTTACGATTCGTATCACCAGATCGTCCCGCTGCGGAAAACGCGCGGCACGCTCGTGGCCGACGTGGTCGGGCCGATTTGCGAAAGCGGCGACTATTTCGCCAAGAACCGCAAGCTCGCCGCCGTGAAAGAAGGCGACGGTCTCGCATTGCTGAGCGCCGGTGCCTACGGCATGGTGATGGCTTCCAACTATAACTCTCGCCCCCTCGCCGCCGAGGTGTTGGTCAACAGCAACCGTTATACCGTGGTTCGCGCGCGCCAGACCGTCGAAGACCTGACCCGCGGCGAAAAGGTGGCTGGTTGGCTGGAAAAGTGAACTGTCATGGCAACCTACGTTTACGAAACCATCCCCGCCAAACCCGGTGACGAAGTGCGTCGCTATGAAATCCGCCAGAGCATGAAGGACGCGGCGCTGACGAAGCACCCGGAAACCGGCGAGCCGATCCGGCGCATCATCACGGGCGGCATGGGTCTTATCGGTGTCGGCAATCGCGGCGGTCCGTCGCCTGTGCCGCGTCGGCCAAAGCATGGCGGCGGGTGCAGTTGCTGCCATTGAGTGATTGGAGCGAAATTACAGCGCGGAAATGGATCAACCGCGATTTCCGTCACTAAGCGCCAGGGCAACGGCGGCAACAGCGCCCAAGGCTGCAATCCTGCCATCGTGAAGCGCCCGGCGAAGCTCTTCCTTCTCCAACAGCACGATTTCCATTTCCTCCAGATCGCCAGAGTCGGGTTCGGCGATTCTGCGGGCGTTGCGAGCGGTGAAGATGTGGGCGTTGCCGCAGCCGTAGTTGGCGTTGCAGGCGTAGCGGCCGAGGCACTGCCATGAGTCAGCTTCGTAACCGGTTTCTTCGAGCAGCTCGCGCTGCGCTGCCCGCAAAGGATCCTCGCCCTCCGCGACGCCGCCGGCTGGCAACGTCAGGCAGACCTTGCCGACGCCGTGTTTATACTGGCGTTCCAGGATGAAACGGCCATCGGGAGTCTGCGCCACCACAATGGCGTAGTCGGTCAGGTGGATGTAGTGGAAATCGTCAACCACCCGCCCGTCCGGCAAACGAATTCGTTGGCGCGAAAGCCTGATCCACGGCGGAGCGGCGAAGACCTTCCGGCTTTCCAAGACCTGCCACGGAAGGAGCTGTTCGTCGCTCATCGTTTCGGTCTGCTCGTTTACTTCCACCAGAAAACTTCGCGGATGACCTCGTAAAGAAATGCCGCACCCCAGCGCCAGATCATTCGCTTCTCCGTGCCACCAATACGAGGAGGTTCGTCGCCAGGAATCTCGGCGATTTTTAATTGGCGTTTGAGCGCGCGCACGGACAACAGCGGTTCCCAACTGACGAGGCAGCCGAACAGTTTCTCTTCTGTCGTGTAACTTTCGGGCTTGTCGAGGTCCAATGCGTAAACAAGGTCTTTCTTATAGGCTCGGTAGATGCCCATTGCGTCGGTATAGTGGCCACGGTGTAACACATTGATGAGGTTGGTAAAAAACCAGTTGCCAAAACCAGTTAGCCATGAATCATCTTGGCTTTTCGCCGGCGGCAAGTAGCGCGAGACAACTACCATGTCGTAGCCTTCGCGCATCTTTTCGATGAGCGGCGGGATCAACTCGGCGACGGAGTTGCCGTCAGGACTGAACGTAATGACGATATCCCCCTTGATGAGAGGCCACACTTCTGCGTAACCGTTGCGCAAGCCGCGTTGTTTCTGCACATACACTTCGTAACCATTTTCTCTCACCCACTCGATCGTGCCGTCCGTAGAGTTGCCGTCGAGGAAAAGGATCTGGTCACACCATTCCCGTTTGATCTGCGGCATGATGGCTTTCATGCCGTCGATTTCGTTCAATGTGGGGATAAGCAGTGTGGTTTTCATATTGGATGAGGCGGCGCTAGGTTAAGGCAAAGCGTCTCTCGAGTTTGTGTGAAACCATCTTGCGAATGTGCTCCACAGTGTCCTGACCGAATCTTTTCTGAATCATGTCCAGATATGCCGGGCTGTTGAAATAAACCTGAAACGCGCGGTCGCGGAAACGGATGACTTCCGAGGCGGGCAGATGCTTGGTGGGCAGCGGCAGCATGTCCGCCGAATGCTGCGAATAGCCCGTCCACGTTTTCGGCAGCGGCCAGCCTTTCTGGAGGGCAGCGGTGTAAAGCTGCGAGCCAGGATAGGCCATCGCGCAATAGAAGTTGGCAAACTCGGCGTTGAGCGCCAGCGCCATGTCCAGCGTTTCCTGCATCGTCTGGAGGTCGTCCTCGGGCAGGCCGAAGATGTAGTTGGCGATGACGTTGATGCCGGCGTCGCGAACGCGGTTGATGGTCTTGAAAATCTCCGGCTGGCCGTAGCCCTTCTGCACATCGTCGCGGACGCGTTCGCTGGCCGCTTCGACTCCGAAGGCGAGCCACAGGATGCCGGCGCGCTGGAGCTTCTCGATCATGTTCTCGCGCACGGTGTCCACGCGGGCATAAGCCCAGATGTTGAAATCCAGCCCGCGCTCGATGATGCCGTTGCAGATGCCTTCGACGTGGCCGGGCTTGAGCACGAACAACTCGTCGGAAAACCTCACGTTGCACACGCCATATTGGGTCGCAAGCAACTCCAGGTCGTCCACGATCCGCTTGGGACTCCAGAGCCGGTAGCTATTGGCGCTTTCCTTGAGGCCGATGACTTTCTCACCGCTCTTGAACGGCGCTTGGATGCAGCAGAAGGAGCAATGGTAGGGGCAGCCGAGCGTGGTGTAGATGGCTGCGTAGGGCTGGCGTTTCAGGTGGCCGAAGCCATGCCAGTTGTGCGCGCGGTAGAGCTGCATCGGCAGCAGGTCCCACGCGATGCCGGGCATTTCCTCATCGAGATTTCGCAGCAGCGGGGCCGCTGTCTCACTGTGGCGCAAATCGCCGTTATCACGATACCAGAGGTCGGGAACCTTGTTCCACTGCGGCGCGGGCGACTGGAGCGCCTCCAGCAACGCCGTCATCGTGAAGAGGCCTTCGCCGTTGCTGACGAAATCGGTTTTCTCCTCGCGCATTGTCCGCTCCGGCAGCGAGGCGACGTGGCCACCGACCATGAGCACGGGCGTTTCAGGGGAGGTTGCCTTGAGCGCGGCGCAACAACGGCCCGCCGCCGTCATGTTCTGTGTCGAAGCGGATGGCTGGTGGCCATAGACCACCACGGCCGTCAGCCGCGGGTTCATCTCCGCCACGCGCGCCGCGGTTTCCTCCGCCGAAAGATGCTCGCCGCCGGCGTCCACGATGGCGACCGAAAACCCCTTCACCCGCACGAAGCTGGCCATCAAGCCCGCCCAGACCGGCGGCTCGATCGCGCTCAGCTCCTTGCCCAGAGCCTGGTAAACTCCGGCGCGGTCGCCGGGATTTACCAGCACGAGGTCAACTTGGTGTTGCTTGGCCATAAGAACAAATCTCTGCAATCTCTATACCACATCGGCAAGCGGGCCGCATAAATTTTCAGAGCGCGTTGATCAGCGCGCACAGCTTCTGGATTTTCGTCTTCTCCAGCGTCGGGTAATTGCCGATGTAACAGCCGTGGAAATGGACGTGTTCGACGTTCGGATACTTCTCGCACTCCTCATCGCCGACGATGCGGCGGAGGTAGGGCTGGCGCAGTTGATTGCCGCCGCCGGACAGGCCGCGCCGGAACTCCACGCCGTGCGCCCGCAACGCCGCTTCCACGCGGCCCCACAACGCCGCGTCCGGCTCCCGCAGCACCAGCGTGAAGGCGTAGTTGCTGCTGCCCTCCAGGGCAAAGTCAGTCTGGAACTTCGCCGGATCGAGACCGGCCAGGAACAGCCGCAGGTTCTCGCGCCGGGCCTCGTTGTTGGTATCGAGACGCTTGAGTTGCGCGCGGCCGAGCACGCCCATCAACTCGGTCGGCCGCACGTTGTAGCCGGGGAACGCGAAGATAAAGTCAGGCGTCAGGTCGGGACGCGCCTCGGCGTATTGCTGTCGGCGCGCCTCGCTGGTGGATTCGCGAACCATGCCGTGCGAGCGGAGCATCCGCACGGTTTCATACAGCCCTTCGTCGTTGGTGCAAATCATGCCGCCCTCGATCGTGCTCATGTGATGGGCGAAATAGAACGAGAAGTTGGAGACCAGCCCGAAGCTGCCGACCTTGCGGCCATTGAACGTCGCGCCGTGCGACTCACAGCAGTCCTCGATGAGCGGCACGTTGCGCGCCGCCAGCCCGTCGATCAGTTGTTGTGTCAGCGCGTTGTAGCCGAGGATGTGGGTGAGGAACACCGCGCGCGTGTCGCGGGTCACTTCCCGCAACACCTGCTCGGCGTCCATGCCAAGCGTGCGGCGGTCAATGTCCACGAAGACGGGATCAAATCCGTTCTGGAGCACCGAGGTAATGTCCGACACCCACGTCAGCGGCGGCACGATGATCTCGCCGCCGCCGAACTGTTCGCGCAGCGCCGCCATCGTCAGCAGATTGGCGGAAGCGCCGCTGTTGACCAGCACGCTGTATTTCACGCCGAGCCACCCGGACCATTCGCGCTCGAAGGCGCGCACCTGCTCGCCGTGCGTCAGGCGCGGCTGAGGCTGTTGCAGGTAGGCGATCAGGGCGTCAAGGTCCCCGCGAGTAATGTTATCGTCCATCAACGGCCAGTTCAGGGATTCTGCGGTAGTCATAGCGTTGGTTTTCGGAATCAGGCTGCGTTCGCCTTGGCGATTGCTTGGAGAATGCTTTCTTCATCCATGCCGGCCAGCTTGTGCAAAAGCGAGCGGTTGCCCACGTCGTAAATGAAACGGTCGTCCACGCCGAGCGCGCGCACGGGGATCGCCGCGCCGCCTTTGGCCAGCAGGCCCACGATCAGTGCGTCGAGTCCACCCCGGTGGATGAAACCTTCCTCGACGGTCACGATCTGCCGGTATTTTTTCAGCACACCGAAGAGTCGTTCCCCGTCCAGCGGCTTGAAGGAAAACAGATCCACCAAGCCGACCGGCCCGGTCGCCTGCGCCAGCGCCCGCCGCGCCACCTGCATCATGAAACCGGTGGCGACGACGCATGTGCCACCGCCTTGGGCAAGTTCGTGGAAGCCATCCTCCAAATTGACGGCGGCGTCTTCCGCGTAAATCTGGGGAACCGGCTTGCTGTCGAGCCGGATGTATTTGGGCTTGTTGACGCGCAACGACCGCTCCGCGAAACGGGACGCCGTCACCCAATCGCCCGGCGAAAGCACCTCCATGTTGGGCAGCAGCCGCATCAAGGTGATGTCTTCGAGGCAATGGTGACTCGGCCCGGACACGTCGTAGCTGAACCCTGCGCCGACACCGACGATGTTGACGTTGAGCGGCCTCAACTGCGCCGCCATGGACAAGTTCGTCCGGATTTGCTCATAGCAACGCATCGTCATGAACCCGGCGATGCCGTAGGCGTAGGCGGTGAAGCCTTCGAGCGCCAGCCCGGTCGCCACGTTGACCGCGTTCTGCTCGGCGATGCCGACGTTGACGAACCGGTCTTTGAACTCCGAGCGGATTTTGTCGAGCGTCGGCGCGCCGAAATCGTCGGTCACAATGAACACCTTCTCGCCCTCCTTCAACGCGGCGTAGAGCCGGCCGAGGAAAACGTCGCGCATGGTCATGGATTGCGGCGGATTCATCGCTGCCCTCCGATGGCTGCGGCGACCTGTTCCTGGTTGAGCGTCTTTACGTGGCAGAGCGCATTGTTCTCCAACTGCGGCACGCCCCGGCCTTTGATCGTCCGCGCCACGATGGCTTGCGGCCGGGTTGCGCCGGCGCGGCGGCAGTTCGTCAGGGCTTGGTAAACGGCTGCAATATCATGGCCGTCCACCGTGACGGCGTCCCACTGGAACTCGCGCAGCTTCCGATCCAACGGGTCGAGGTTGATGATGTTGCGGCAGTAGTCGAGCATCGCGACGCCATTGCAATCCGCGATGAGAACCAGATTATTCAACCCCTGCTGGCCGGCGAACATCACCGCTTCCCAAACGGAGCCTTCGCAAAGCTCGCCGTCGCCCACGACCACATAGACGAACGCGTCGGATCGCTTCTGCTTCAGTGCCAGCGCCATGCCGCAAGCCACGCCAAGGCCGTGACCAAGCGAGCCATTGGTGGTTTCGATGCCGGGGATGTTCGCGTCGGGAATGCCTCCGAGACGCGACCCCGCCTTGCAGACGCCCGCCAGCTCCTCACGACCGATGAATCCCACGTCGGCCAGAATCGGGTAGATCGAGACGCAGCCGTGACCTTTGCTGGCGATGAAACGGTCCCGGCCTTCCCACTGCGGGTTTCGCGGGTCAAACCGCAGCACGTTGCCGTAGTAGAGCGTCGTCAGGATTTCCACCGGTGACAACGACGACGCAACGCGCGTTTCCGGAGCGGTGCCGTGAATCTTCAGCGTCTCGCGCCAGACCCACGCGGCCTTCTCCTTCAGGCGACCCAGCAGCGCCGCGTCGGCTGTTTGTTTCGATTCATTTGCCATAAACACGTGTTACTTACGCGACGACTCCCACTCCAGCAAGCTCCGATACGTCGCCTGTAGGCCGCTCTCGAACGAAGTCGCCGGACGCCAGCCCATCGCCAGCAGCCGGCTCGAATCCAGCCGCTTCAACGGCGCGCCGTCCGGCTTGGAGGTGTCGAAGCGCAATTCGCCCGTGTAGCCGACGACTCGCCGGATGATTTCGACGGCTTCGCGGATGGAAAGGTCCGTGCCGCCGCCGAGGTTGATCGGCTCGGCCTCGTCGTATTCGTTCATCACGAAGATGCATGCGTCGGCGACATCGTCGGCGTAGATGAACTCGCGCCGCGGACTGCCCGTGCCCCAGACCTCAATGCCGCCTGCGCCGCTCTTCTTCGCCTCGTGCATCTTGAGCATGAGCGCCGGCACCACGTGGGAATCCTCGGCGTTGAACTTGCAGCCCGGCCCGAACACGTCGGCGGGAATGCCGCTGATGAAATGCGCGCCGTGCTGCCGGCGGTAAGCCTGGCAAAGCGTAATGCCGGCCATCTTGGCCATCGCATACGGCCCGCTGGTGGGCTCCATCGGTCCGACCATCAACGACGCAACGCTCATCGGCTGCGGGCACTGTCTCGGGTAAACGCAGGAACTGGCCAGATAAAGCAGCTTGGCGACGCCGTGACGGTGCGCTGCGGCGATGACGTTCGAGATCACCTGCAGGTTGTTCAACATCAGGTCGGCCGGATACTTCTGGTTGGCGCTGATGCCGCCCGACCTGCCGGCAGCCACAAAAACACAGGCCGGCTTGGTCCGCGCGAAAAAAGCTTCCACGGACATGGTGTCAGTCAGGTCCGGCGCGTCAGCCCCGTCGCCAACGATGTGCGCGCAGCCTTTGCGGCGAAGCTGGCGGACGATGGCGCCGCCGATGAGCGTGTCGGCGCCGGCAACGAAGATGGTGGCCTGCGAATTCAAGGGGAGAACGTAGCTAGGATTGCGGGGCCGTCAACTCGCGAAACGCCTGAAGCGATTGGTTGGCGCGGGCGTTTTCGGCAGCGGTGTAGTCCACCTCGTGGCTCAGGAAAATGATCTGGCTGCCGTTAAACTCGAACTCGAACGGCACGTGGAGCAGCTTGTTCAACCGCTCGCGAATGGCTTCCTGCCGGGACGGCGGGGCAAACAACAACATGAACCCGCCACCGCCCGCGCCGATCAGCTTGCCGCCGAGGGCGCCGGCGCCGCGCCCGGCTTCGTAGATTTCTTCCACCTCGGAGTTGGTAACTTGAGCGCTGAGGCTGCGTTTGATCTGCCAACCTTCGTGGAGCAGTTCGCCAAAGTGCTTCAGGTCTTTGCCGTTGTTCAGAATCGAGATGCTCTCATCCACCATGTCGCGGATGGTGCTGAGCTGCCGCTTCTTCTCGCCGATCTGGTCCACGTAACTCTTGGCGACATGGGCCGCGGTGCGTTTGATGCCCGTGTAGAACAGCATCAGGTGTGAGTTCAACTCGCGGATGCTGTCGTGCGCCAAGGCGACGGGACGCACGGTGATCTCGCCGTTGGGATGGAACAAGACGTGGTTCAGCCCGCCATAGGCTGCCATCACTTGGTCTTGCGAACCGACCGTCTCCTTGACCATCTCCTGCTCAATCCGGATGCTCTCCGTCGCCAACTGATGTTTGCTGGGCATCCGCCCTTTGAGCGCGTAGAGCGCGTTTAACAACCCTACCGTGAAGGCGCTGCTAGATCCCATGCCGCTGCGGGCCGGCAGGTCGCCGTCATGGTGAATCTCCACGCCGTAGGGCAGGTCCATAAAACGCAACACCTCGCGCGCCGCCGGATGCTGAATCTGATCCAAGCTGCTGACACGTTCGATGAACGAATAGACAATCCGATACTTGTGTTCGAAAAACGGCGGCAGATAGCGGCAAGTCAGGTAGCAGTATTTGTCAATGGTCGTGGCCAGCACCGCCCCGCCGTGCTCGCGATACCACGTCGGATAGTCCGTGCCGCCGCCAAAAAACGAAATGCGAAATGGAGTTCTGCTGACAATCATGGGAACATCTTCTGCGCCGCAGCGTATGATTCCGGCGTGCCGATATCAAGGAACTTCCCCGCTGTCGGAAATGCATACAACCCGCGCCCGATCCACGCCGGAAATGTCTCCCGCTCCAGCGAAACCGGCCGTTCCGCCGGGATGCCATCCAGCAATGCCCGTCCCAGCAGGTAGATTCCCGCATTGATCCAACCCGGCCCAGTCGAAGCGCCTTTCTCAACGAAGATGGTGACCGCGCCGTTCGCGTCGTAGCTCACCCGGCCGCTCTGGCTCGTGTCGGCCACCTCGCGGACCACTATCGAGCCGCTGGCGTTGCGCTCGCGATGCGCCCGCCAGAACGCCGCCAGGTCCGTCTCGCAAAAAGAATCGCCGTTCATCGCCAGCACGGGATCGGACTCCAGCAACGGCAGCGCGAGCCGCAGCGCGCCGGCCGTGCCTAGCGGGCTGGGTTCGGGCGAATACCGCAGGCTCATGCCGCGATACTCGCTGCCGGCCATCTCCGCAACCTGTCCCGCCTTGTAGCCCGTGCAAATCACCACGCGCCGCAAGCCCGCATCCGCCAGTTGATCCAGCAACCGCATTAGGAACGGCCGCCCCGCCACGGAAGCAACTACCTTCTGTCGGTCAGCCACCACTGCGCGGAGACGCGTGCCTTGGCCGCCAGCGAGAATCGCGGCGGTGAGGTTGTGGAGGCCGTCAGACATTCGAGAACTGGTTCCGGCGAATCACCTGATAAGCCTTCAGCAACTCGCGCAGGCCGTCGTCGAGGCCCACCGCCGGCTTGAAGCCGGTCGCTTCGATGCGGGCGTTGCTGACGATATAGTTGCGCTGGTCCGGGTCCTTGCCGACCTCGGAAATCAGGAACGTGAACCGCGGCACGTGCCGCTGGATCGCCTGGCAAAGTTCCCACTTGCTGAGGTTGGCTTCACTGAGGCCGACGTTGTAGGGACGGCCTTTCATCTTGTCGTAGTTCTTCATCGCGTGCATGAACGCCGCCGCCGCATCCTGCACGTGCAGGTAGTTCCGCTTGAAGTGCGCCTCGAACAACACCACGAAGCCGTCGTTGACCGCTCGGTAGGTGAAATCGTTCACCAACAGGTCCAGCCGCATTCGCGGGCTGGTGCCGAAGACCGTCGCGAACCGGAACGTCAGGCAGCCGCGCTCCAGCACGTAGCTCTCCGCCTTCACCTTCAACTGCCCGTAGAGCGACACCGGCCGCAGCGGCGTTTCCTCGTCGCACTCGATGCCATCCTGGCCGATCCCGTAGCCGCTGTTGGTGCAGGGATAGATGAGCATCTGCTCGCGGCTCTTCATGTCCGCGATGGCCTTGATCGCGTCCCGGTTGACCGCCGTCGCCATGATCGGCTCGCGCGCGCAGAGCGGCGCGCCCGTCAGGCAGGCCAGCGGCACGATCGCGTCGGCCTTCCGCACCAGATCGCCCAGCAACCGTGCGTCGCGGACATCGCCGCGAATGATCGTCAGGCGCGGATTGCAGCAGCAGTCCAGTAGCGACGTTTGCTGATACATAAAGTTGTCCAGCACCGTCACCTCATGCCCCTCGCCAAGGAGCTTCGGCACGAGAATGGAACCGATGTAACCTGCACCGCCAGTAACCAGAATCTTCATGATGCGCAATCTTCTTAAATCAACGAACGTCTTCCAGCCTCGCCATGAGGCCGCTTGGGGAGAGCGTAGTTAAGCCAAGACCACAGAATCAAGGGATTTTGCCGATTTCGGCTGGCTGAATCTGCCGAAAGCGTTTACGAAATAACGGCGTGAAATTGCCGACCGCGCCCACTTCTTCATCCGTAGCGTCGCTTCCGTCCGGACGCGAAGTGAAGAGTCTTCGCGACCTCAGCCCGCAGCAATGGAAGAGTGGCATTGCGGCGTGGCTTGGCTGGCTCTTCGACGGGCTGGACATGCATCTCTACACGCTCGTGGCCGCGCCATTCGTGATGCAGTTGCTCAACGCGGCCAGCACGGCGGACGCGGCGGTGAAGGAAAAGAGTTCGTGGATTCAGGCGGCGTTTCTCATTGGCTGGGCGCTGGGCGGCGGCTTCTTCGGCAGGCTCGGCGACCGGCTGGGCCGCAGCCGCGCGTTGTGCCTGACGATCCTCACTTACGCGGCGTTCACGGGCCTGTCGGCGTTCGTGCAGACGTGGTGGCAGTTGATGATCTTCCGCTTCCTGGCGGCGCTCGGCATCGGCGGCGAATGGGCCATCGGCTCGTCGTTGCTATCGGAGACGTGGCCGAGGCACTGGCGGCCGTGGATCGCCGCGGTGCTGCAGACCGGCGGGAACATCGGCATCCTCGGCGCGTGCGCGGCGGTCTATCTGATGGCGGGCATCAACCCGCGCTATGTGTTTCTCGTCGGCATCCTGCCGGCGCTGCTGACGTTCTGGATACGGCGACAGGTGCCGGAGCCGGAGGAATGGCACGCCGCGAAGAAGCGCGCGGGGCAGGCCGAGCCGGGTGTGGCGGATTTGTTTCGCGGCGAAGTGAGACGGACGACGCTGCTGACCATGGCGGTCTGTGCGTGCTCGCTGACGGCATGGTGGGCGTTCCTGTTCTGGCAGCCGCAACATCTGCGCAACCTGCCGGAACTGGCGACGTGGACCGCGGCGGCGCGCGACCAGTTGGTGAGCCGGACGTTCTTCTTCGTGATCCTCACGTCAGTGGCGGGCAACTTTTTCGCCGCGGTGCTGGCGAAATGGCTCGGCTACCGGCGCGCCATCCTGCTGCTGTTCGTCGGTTTCTTCGCGGCGATGTGCAGCACATTCCTCCAAACGCCGCACTGGCAGGCGCTGGTCTGGTTCTGGTTCCCGGCGGTGGGCTTCTTCTCTGGCGTGTTCGGCCTCTTCACGATGTATATGCCGCCGCTGTTCCCGACGCTGCTGCGCACGACCGGCGCGGGCTTCTGCTACAACATCGGCCGCGTCACGGCGGCGTTCGGCACGGTGTTCTTCGGCCTGTTCGCGCAGGTCGGCAACTTCCGGCTGGCGCTGCTCTACGCCAGCTTTCTGTTCGTGCCGGCCATCGCCGTCGCGCTGATCCTGCCGGAACCGCGCGCGCTCTATGAGGCTGCGCCGGTGGACCAGCCGGTGGATTGATAGAAAATGTAGGCCGCGCGCCCTCACGCGGCGATCATTGATCACGATGCCGCCGGGTCGGGGACCCGGCCTGCAACGCAACCCTGGGCTGAATGATGAAACCCCGTTGGGATTTCGGGAGGTGGAGGTCACGTCCCCGTGGTGGACCGTGCGCTCCGCGCGCGGTTGTCGGTGTTGAGCAAAAGGAAAGCGTGCGCGGAGCGCCCGCTCCACCTTTTCGATTCCGCCAACTCTTCACTCTCAATTCTGAACTCTTCACTGTCCGCAAGGAATCCCGCTTGCCGCCACCGGCTGCTCCGAGTCCCAACCCGTGCGCCGGCCCGCGGCGCGTTCCTGTTTCTTCGCCGCCCTCTCTAAAACAGCGCCGCCGTTTCGCCAAGACGGAAATCACCATCTTCTTACGGCTGACTGCTAATGACTGCGGACGTGGCCATTGTTTCCAAGAACTTGGAGAATTCTTCACGCTCGCGGCGTAGTGTCAGGTCCAACAGCCTCCTCTGCGATTCGTATAGATCGTTGTAGTGCGCAATCCGCAGGCGTATGAACTCGATTGCCCGTTCACGGTCTCCGCGAAGCCAATATGCTGCGGCTATGTAATAGTCTGAGCGCGACCCAAGGTTGTAATTGATCCCGTTCTCCCAAGCGGCTAACGCCTTGTCTAGAGTGCCGTAGTCTTTGAAATAGCGCAGGCCGTAGAGTTCGATAGCCTCGACGATTTCATGTCCTGTCGCTGTTTCATCCGTGTCAGGTAGTATGCGCCATTCATAGAGGTTATGAATAGGCATCAAGTGGCCTAAGTCGGTTGCCATTGCACACGGTTTCTTGGGGTCTCTGATGCGCACTAATGGGTAAGCGCTAAGAAACTCCGCAAGAGAGAAGAAACCAACACAAACAGTCACGTCCAGCCATCCTTCGTCTCTGCCTGGTTCTGGCCGAAACCCGCTCGCAAAGCGCCAAAGCGCGTCATCCTCGCGTCGAAAAAACCATTCCTTGGCTTTTGGTTTGAATCCCGCCTTTGTCAGGCATGGCGTTACGAACTCGGATACGATCCTTCCGTAGATGGCATTGGTCAGTTTGTCGCAGAGTTTCATTGTCGCTGCCACCGGCGCTCAGAACGCCGTCGCCGCTTTGCTCACTTCCAGATAGCGGCCGTAGGCGTCGTCCCACTTGGCGCGGTCGCTGGACGGCTCGTAGGTGAAGACGGGGAATGATTGGCGCACGACTTCGCGGGCTTCGTCGAGGCTCTTGATTTCCCGGCGGGCGATGGCCTGCATGAGGATGTTGCCGATGGCGGTGCCCTCGATGGGGCCGGTGATGACGGTGCGGCCGGTGGCGTCGGCAGCGAGCTGGTTCAGCAGGGCGTTCTGCGTGCCGCCGCCCACGATGTGGATGACGGAGACGCCACGGCCGCGGCATTCCTCGATGCGCTCGAGGGTCCAGCGATACTTCAACGCGAGACTCTCCAGTGCGCAGCGGGCGATGGCGCCCTTCTCCTGCGGCACGGGCTGGCTGGTGCGCTTGCAGAAGTCGCGGATGGCCGCGGGCATGTCGGCGGGGGCGAGGAATTCGCTGTGGTCCGGCTCGACGATGGAAACGAGCGGTGGGGCCTGCTCGGCGAGCTGGCGGATCTGGTCGTAGTGGAGTTCCTCGCCGGCGCGCTTCCACGCGGCACGGCATTGTTGAAGGAGCCAGAGGCCCATGATGTTCTTGAGGAACCGCACGGTGCCGCAGACGCCGCCTTCGTTGGTGAAGTTGTAGTGGGCGGTGGTGTCGTTGATGAGCGGGGCGTCCAGCTCCGCGCCCATGAGGGACCACGTGCCGCTGCTGATGTAGCAATGGTCGCGGCCGCGCGCGGGCACGGCGGCGACGGCGCTGGCGGTGTCGTGGCAGCCGGTGGCGATGACCGGCACGGGGCCGAGGCCGGTTTCCTCGCGCACGCTCTTGAGGAGCGGCCCAAGCACGGTGCCGGACTTGACGATCTTCGGCAGGAGGCGCGTGGGGATGCCGAGCTTCTTGAGCAGCGCGGTGTCCCACGTCTTCTTGCGGGCGTTCAGGAACTGCGTGGTGCTGGCGATGCTGTATTCGCAGACCTTCTTGCCGGAGAACCAGTAGTTGAAGAGGTCGGGCATCATCAGGAACGTCGCCGCGCCGTCGAGCTGCGGCGATTTTTTCCGCGCGAGCGCGTAAAGCTGGAAGAGGGTGTTGAACTGCATGAACTGGAGGCCGGTGCTGGCGTAGATCGCCTTGCGCGGCACCTTGCGGAGCGCGGCGGCCATCGCGGGGCCGTTGCGCGGGTCGCGGTAGCAGACCGGCGCGCCGATCAGCTCGCCGTTGCGGTCGAGCAGGCCGAAGTCCACGCCCCACGTGTCCACGCCGATGCCGGCGAGGTCCGCGCCGTGCTGCTTGGCCGCGAGCGTGGCAGCATGCTTGATCTCCGTCCAGAGCCGGAAGGTGTTCCAATAGAGCGTGTCGCCGCAGCGCACGCCGCCGTTGGGGAAGCGGTGCACGTCCTCCAGGCGCAGCTTCGCGCCGTCAAAGTGTCCGATCACGCCGCGGCCGCTCTCGGCGCCGAGGTCGAAGGCGAGGAATTTCAGGGTGGCTGACATGAGTTGGTCTCCGGTGTTGGTTGCGTTGGTTGCTGCAAAAACAAAAGTGTTTCCGTCGTCAACAGCGACCCGCAGTATAATGGGCCGCCGAAAGGATGCAATCTCCGGGAGGGAATGCCCGCGCGCATTCCATTGTCGCCAGAACGGCGGCTTCCGTGATAGACACCATCCTGCCGACGAAAGGAGAAACATCATGTCTTGCTTGTCCCGAATCCTCATCCCGCTGGCGGTTCTGCTGCCGCTGACTTCGCTCCATGCCCAACAAACTCTCGACAGCGCGTTCCCCGATCTGGCCACGCTGAAAAACTATCGCACGATGCGCGCGTCGTCGTCGGACCCGAAGTGGCAGACCGGCAACGGCGATGCGCGGCCCATCGCGCCCGGCGGCACGCTGACGCTCGCTGATGTATCCGGCCCCGGCGAAATCGCCCACATCTGGTTCACCATCTCCGACCGCGAGCGCGGTTACCCGCGACTGCTGATGTTGCGGATGTATTGGGACGGCGAGAAAACGCCGTCGGTCGAATGTCCCGTCGGCGACTTCTTCGGCATCGGCCACGGGATGGATGTGCCGTTCGACTCGCTGCCGGTGCGCGTCAGTTCCAACGGCAAAGGCCGCAACTGCTACTGGCCGATGCCGTTCAAGAAGTCGGCGCGCATCACCGTGACCAATGAAGGCCGCGAGCGCTGCGGCGCGTTCTACTACTACATTGACTGGCGCAAGCTGCCGCGCCTCAACAGCAACACCGCTTATTTCCACGCGATGTATCGGCAGGAGTTCCCCGCCGTCGCCGGTCGCAACTACCTCATCGCCGACATCACCGGCCGCGGCCACTACGTCGGCACTGTCATGAACTGCCGCCAGCTCACGCCATCGTGGTGGGGCGAGGGCGACGATTTCTTTTTCATAGACGGCGAGAAGGAGCCGAGCCTGCGCGGCACCGGCACGGAGGATTATTTCTGCGACGGCTGGGGTTTCCGCCAGCAGGCCGGCGCGTATTACGGCGCGCCGCTGGTCGAGGGCAGCGACACCGGCCATCGCACGAGCGTTTATCGCTGGCACATTCCCGACCCGGTCGTGTTCAAGAAATCGCTGCGGCTGGAGATCGAGCACAAGGGCGTCGCGGTCCGGCCCGACGGGACGAAGTCCGGTTTCGACGAGCGCGGGGACGACCTGTCGTCGGTGGCGTTCTGGTATCAGACCGAGCCGCACAAGCCGTTCGAGCCAATGCCTGCCGGCCACACGCGGCTCTACCATGACTACACCAAGATCATCGAGGGCGAGTCGCTGTTGCCAAGCGCGAAGGCCACCGAAGGCAAGCTCCGCACACAGAACATCGGTTCCGCCAGCGGCGGCGAGCATCTCTGGTGGCTCCCGACGAAAGCCGATCAGGAGATGACACTGAGCTTCGACGTGAAAGAAACGGGCAACTACGAACTGATCCTGTTGCTGACACACGCGTCCGACTATGGCAGCTACCAGGTCTTGCTGGATGGCAAGCCGATCGGCAGCAAGCCGCAAGACCTCTACAACACCGGCATCACCGTCCAGGAACACGTCTTCTCGCCGCAGAAGCTCGACGCCGGCAAGCACACGCTGACCTTCAAAGGCCGCGGCAAGAACAACGCTTCCAAGGGTTACTACTTCGGCCTCGACGGACTGCTGCTGTCGAAGCGATAAGAGATTTCAGCCACGAAGACCCGTGCCGGCAGCGCGCTCAGTTCTAGCCGTATCTGTTCAGTCGCTGCAGCCCCTCACCCCGGCCCTCTCCCCACCAGACTGGGAGAGGGCGGGGTGGAAATTCCCCGACCGTCATGCTCGCACCGTGTGCCCCTGAACCTGAAGATACCCCGCGATCCGAAAGCGGCAGAGGACTGCCGCAGTCCAAGAGGCTCACGCCTATGCGTGATGGGCTGTCTCCAACGCGGCAGCGTCTTGGACTGCGGCAGTCCTCTGCCGCTTTTCCCTCGCCACTCCACTGGCGGGTTCATGGGGAGGGGCCGCTCCCCTTGCAATCGTTGGTTAAGATCCGTGCCGGCAGTGCGCTCAGCTTTCAGAAGAGCAGGCCCTGACTGTTGAGCGGGGATCTGGTGGCGTCGAACCCGGCCTTTAGTGCGGCGAGCTGTTGCGGTGTGTGACGCTGACGGAGTTTTGCGATCTCCAAGCCGGCGAGCTCGTCGCAGCGTTCGTTCTCGACGTGACCGGCGTGGCCTTTGAGCCATTTCCAAGTGATGCGGTGGGGCGCGGCCAGTTGGTCGAGCTGACGCCAGAGGTCGTCGTTCTTCACGGGCTGGCGGCTGACGGTGCGCCAAGCTCTGGCCTTCCAAAGCCGCAGCCATTGGGTGACGCCTTTGCGGAGGTATTCAGAGTCAGTGAAGAACTCGATCTCGCAAGGTTCCTCGACGGCGTTGAGCGCGGCAATGGCGGCTTGGAGTTCCATGCGGTTGTTGGTGGTGGCGGGTTCGCCGCCGGCGACCTCGCGAGATTGACCGTCGCAACGCAGGATGGCCGCCCAGCCGCCGGGGCCGGGATTGCCCTCGCACGCGCCATCGGTATGGATGACAAAATGTTTCATGAGTTCAGCGCCACGACGATAGCAGCTCAGTAGCACACTTCGCCACGATTCAGTTGGGAACGCGGGTGGCGCGGACAGTTTGTGCGTCGCTCCTGGCCACCATTGAAAGCCCCACGTTTCAGGGCAAGCTGCGTTTGCCTTTCGTCGCCTTCGCGCTATAGGGTTGCCCCTTTTCCCGAAGGACCTGCGCGGTGCCAACGAAGCGGGCAGGGATGTGCAGTTCTGCCAGCGAGGATTTTGAGACACTTAGTGTGCCGACGCCTTTCGCTAGCCGCTGGATGTGGGCGCGGCCTTCGGTGCCGTTGAGCCATTCCACAAGGCCTTCAGCATCAATCTCCGCAAGCGGTGTCAGCACATGAAGCCAGTCGTCGGCTTGCGCCTGCAAGCGCGGCGGGACCAGTGCGGTGCGGCCGTAACAGCCCGCGCCGACTCGCACAAAGAGAATCTCACCCGGTTGCACCAGCGCGTTCTCACGGAACATCGGTCCGTTTTTGCGGATGTAAGCTGGCTTGTGGGTCAGCCGTAAGCCGCCTTCCGGCGCAAAGTTCTTTGCGCGGAGCAACAAGGTCCGATTCTGCGCGGGCTGGTCGTAAAGCTCGCGGCTCGCGCCATAGAGGGCGCAACCCGTTCGAAGCCGGCACACGTCTCCCAGCCGGATTGTGTTCTCATCTTGGTAACCGACGGCTTTCGGCTGAGCCTCGGCGCGCCAGTCGCCAACCTCGGCCAATACGACAGAGGTGCAGCCGTCGGGAGAAGGCTTCTGTCGCAAAAGACCTAACGATTCGAGTTCCGGCAGTTCGCGACAGACGCGCAAGAAAGTTGGTTCGCGGCAGGGTTGGTGGGACGGTGGGAGTTTCTGTGCGATGAGCACGTTGGTCTTGGCGGTCGTCGCGCTGAATGTGTTCCGCGGTAAACTGACGATGGTCTCGACGTGCGCGTGCCGGAGTAACCATGCCCGCACGTAATCGAATGGCACGTTGCTAAGTGGACCGTCTGGCAGGATGATCGCAATGCGACCACGTGGCTTGGCCAGCTTCAGGAACAATTCCAAGAAGAGGACTTCCAAGCATTGCGAAGGCCGTCCAGCACCGAGGTCGTAGCCTTGCAAGACGCTGGATCGCCGCTCCAGATGCGCCTGCGCACTGAAAGGCGGATTGCCGATCACCAAATCGAATGTTCCCCACAGCGGCACTGTGTCCGTAAGCGCGTCGCCGAAAATGAGCCGATGTTGAGGCAGCATAGCCTCCGCAGCAGGGCGATAGCGTTCATCCATCTCACAAGCGAACACTTCGCAATCCTTCGAGCTGCACCGAAGAAAGACGCCGTCGCCACAGCTTGGGTCAATCACGCGCTGGCCTGGCCTGACGCGAGCCAGCCGATACATGGCCCGCGCGACGATTTCTGGCGTGAAGAACTGGCTAATCACAGAGACTAAGGTACAGATCGTGGTACGAAAGTCAAGGCCACCGCCGGTCTGAGTCTTCGTTCCGACAAGCGCACACTTCCCTTTGCGCAAAGCTATCTCTATCCTCTCAAACACAACATGGTTGAGGTTCAGAAACACGGTTTCAAATTCGAGGAATGGGCGCGAGACCAATTCTTCGGTGGCTATCGGGCGGCTTCTTATACCGGCCACTGGGACGTGCCGGCTGAAGCGAACAAGCGATTCGGCGGAATGCCGGTTTCCATCAAGACAGCGAAATACGGAAGTCCCGTCGGCTTGGGCGACGCTCTTCGGCAATTCAGTATCGAGGAGGACTTCCTGCTTATCGTCGGCTACTGGAAGCAAGAAGGGCCAAATAAACGATTCGTGAACATCGTTACGCCGACCATCACGATAAACATGTGGCGTTCGCTCTGGTTGCCGATAACACTGGGCGATCTCCGAACATTGGACGCTACCATCAAAGACCGGAGCATTGGCTACCGCGCGGCACGTGTTCGAGCACAAGAGATCAAGTCAGGGTCGCCTTTTGCCGACGCGGCGATAACAGTGAATCCGAAGATTGACTCAAAAACGCAGCGCCGTCTCCAGTGTAGCATTGGATTCGCATTGATGTTTGACCGAATCTCGCCTACTGCCGGCCGGAGCGAGAGCACGAATCCAGAACTTTTTGGGGTGCATGTAATCAAACCCTTCGCGTCTGGCCCGCGGAAGTTTCACGTGTGATTTTCCACTCAGGGATACGTGTGGCGTGGACGATTTGTGCGCTACGCCCTGTCACCATTGAAAAGCCACACATTTCAGGGCAAGCTGCGTCCGTCCGACGCGCCGGGCGCGCCGCAACATGACATCGCACTCACAATCTCCGCGCACGGCGCTGCGAACGGCGGCGGAACTGCTCGCCGTTTTGTCGGGGCGCACCGACGAAACCGCCGTGCTGGCGTTGCAAGAAAACGGCGCGGAGCGCTGGACCTGCACAAAGTTGGCAGGCAACGCCGAGCGGCTGGCGCGCGGGTTGGTCGAGGCTGGCGTGCGACGCGGCGACCATGTTGTCATGCTGGCGGAGAACCGGCCGGAGTGGATCGCCGCCGCGCTGGCGGTAATGGCGGCCGGCGGCGTGGTCGTGCCGCTGGACGCGCAACTTGCCGAGAAGCCGCTTGCCCACTGTCTCGCCGACAGCGAAGCGCGCTTCGTCTTCACCGCTGCCGACGGCGCGGCGCGAATCGAAAAACTCTGCCCGGAGCACGGCCTGCAGCTTCTCCTGCTCGACGCTACGCAGGACGACCCGCGAAGCTGGCAGCGGTTGTTGTCGGACAAGGCCACTGTGCTGCCGCGAATCGAACCGGGCGATCCGGTGACGCTCTTCTACACCTCCGGCACCACCGGCGCTCCGAAGGGCGTGCCGCTGACTCACGCGAATGTGACGCACCAAATGAACATGATAGTCGAGGTGGGCCTCGCGTTTGCCGGCGACCGCGCGCTGCTGCCGTTGCCGTTTCACCACGTCTATCCGTTTGTGATCGGCATGCTCGCGATGCTGGCGGTCGGCGCGACGATTGTGCTGCCGCACGCGCTGACCGGTCCGCAACTTGCCCGTGCGCTGCGCGAAGGTGATGTGACGGTGATGATGGGCGTGCCGCGGCTCTACAGCGCACTTTGGACGGGCATCAAGGCGCGCGTCGAGTCCGCCGGCCGCGTTCCCGCCGCGCTGTTCAACGCACTGCTCGGTCTAAGCTGCTGGCTGCGCCGGACCGTCGGCGTCCGCGCCGGCAAATCATTGTTGCGGTCGCTTCACAAGCAGCTCGCGCCCTCGCTGCGCATCGCGACGTCCGGCGGCGCGGCGCTCGACGCCGGGCTGGCGGCGAAACTGGAGGACCTCGGTTGGCAGGTCGTCATCGGCTACGGTTTGACTGAAACCGCGCCACTGTTGACGATCAATCCGCCCGGCAGCGGCAGGCTCGCCAGCGCCGGCCAGCCAGTTCACGGCGTGGAGATCTGCATTGATCCGGGCGCGCAGCCCGGCGAAGCCAGCGACGAAACGGAGTCGCGTCCGTCGCCTCAACGCGAGCGCCGCACCGCCAAGCCGGGCGAGCGAGGCGAGATTCTCGCGCACGGGCCGAACGTTTTCAGCGGCTACCGGCATCTGCCCAACGAGACGCGCAAGGCGTTCACCGCCGACGGCTGGTTTCGCACGGGCGATCTCGGCTATCGCGATGCCGACGGTTTCGTCTATGTCCTCGGCCGGCTCTCGACGATGATCGTCGCCGAAAGCGGCAAGAACATTGACCCTGAAGCCGTCGAGGACGTTTACCTCGCCAGCGGCGTCATCTGTGAGATCGGCGTGCTGCAAGTGGCGGGCAAACTCGTCGCGGTGATCGTGCCGGACCCGGCGAAGATTCCCGCGCGCAACGGTAACCATGTCGCCGCCGCGATCCGCCGCGCCGTCGAAGAGCGCTCCGCAAAGCTGCCGTCCTACCAGCGCATCATTGATTATGTCATCGTTGGCGAGCCGTTGGAGCGCACGCGGCTTGGCAAACTCCGCCGCCACAAGCTCGCGGATCAATACCGCGAGGCGAAGATCGCGTTGAAACCCGGCGAGGCCAAGGCCGGCGTCATGGCGCCGGAGCAGATGTCGCGCGAAGACCGCGCGCTGCTGGAGAACGCCGCCGCCAGCGCCGTCTGGCAATGGCTCGCGACACGCCACGCCGACAAGCGCCTCACGCCCGACACCAGCCCGCAGCTCGACCTCGGCGTGGATTCGATGGCGTGGCTGAACCTGACGCTGACGATCGGCCAACTCACCGGCATCGAGTTGAACGAGGATGCCATCGCGCGCGTCCAGACCGTGCGCGACCTGCTGCGCGAAGTCATCGCCGCTTCCGCCGCCGGCCAACGCCAACCGCCGGCCGACCCGCTGGACGAGCCGGAGAAGAAACTCACCGACGAACAGAAACGATGGATTCAACCGCTCGGTCCGCTCGCGCTGGCATGGAGTGCGATGTGGTTTGAGTTCAACCGCCTCGTCATGCGCGGCGTGTTTCGTGTGCGTGCGGTCGGCATCGAGAACCTGCCGGCGCGCGGGCCGTTCGTGCTCGCGCCAAACCACGCGAGCTATCTCGATCCGTTCGCCGTAGCGGCGGTGCTGCGCCCGCGCGTGCAACGCCAGACCTACTGGGGCGGCTGGACAGGTGTGGCGTTCCGCAACGCGTTCGCGCGTTTTGGCAGCCGGCTGAGCCAGGTGGTGCCGATAGATCCGGAGCACGGTGTCGTCTCCAGCCTCGCGTTCTGCGCGGCGGTGCTCAAGCGCGGGAAGAACCTCGCGCTGTTTCCCGAAGGCGAGCGTTCCGCCAGCGGCCAACTGCTGCCGTTCCGGCCCGGTATCGGCATTTTGTTGCATCGGATTCAGGTGCCGGTGGTGCCGGTGTTCATCCACGGAAGCCATGACGCGCTACCGGTGGGCCGCGCGCTGCCGCGGCTGAAGCAAATCACAATCATTTTCGGCAAACCGATTGACCCGCGCGAGTTGGAGCGCCAAGGCACTGGTGCCGAGCCTCACGAGCGGGTCGCGCAGGAGCTGCACAAGCGCGTCACGGCGCTAGGACGCGAGCCGGTGGAGTGATGCGATGATCGCGGCGCGTGTAGATTATATCATCCGTGTCGAACGCGCTAATGAGCGTCGCGAGAAAGCCGTCGCCCACCTGTGGGTGCGCATCCGAGCTGTGGCGAAATAGCGCGCCAATATCTGCGCTCGCCGGACGTTTATTGGACGAAAGGACAGCGCCATGAAAATTTCGTTCCGTTTGCTCTCGGTTGTGCTCGCAACCGTTGTGATGTATCTGCCGTCGTGGTCCGCCGAACCCACGGCGTCTTCCGACGCGCCGTTGCTCTTCTGCATTGGCGTCCACGTCGAACCGTTGGGCGCGCAACCGAGCGCGCTCGTTGGCGAAGACGTGGGACGTATGCCGCCGCGACCCGGTCCCGACTACAACCGCGGCCCGTTCTTTCTCCGCCACGTCGCCGATCTTCAGGCGCTCGCTGCCATCGTCGAGAAACACGGCGGCAAGATGACGGTGCAGGTGCAGACGCCGTTCACCAGCATGTGCGTGAAGACCGGCGAGCGCATCCTCGCCGACTTCGAGAAACGCGGCCACGAAATCGCGCTGCACTTCCACGAGGACGCGCATTTGGGCCGCAACGGCGGGTCGTTGCCCGTCGAAACGTGGACGGCGGTGATGAAGGAGGAGATCGAGTTGATCAAGAAGGCCGGCGCGACGCGCGTCCGCTACTGGAGCGGCGGCAATCTTTATCCGAAGGTGCTGGACGCCGCAGCCGCCGCAGGCCTTGAAGTCCAAAGCGATCACAAGAACCCGCGCGCGCAGCGCACCTTTCCGGAGTTGTTGAGCATCAATCCGTGGCGGCCCGCCGGCGGGCCGACGGCGGAGGACATCACGGCCTTCGCGAAACACGACCCCGCCGGCAGGATCGTTTATCTGCCGGATGGCATCTTCACGCGGACGGATTTCAACTCGATGCGGCGGTCGGAATTTGCCGGCGGCGAGGCGAAGTATTTCGACTTCCTCGCCGACTCGCTGCGCGCGTCCCTCAAAGCCGCCCGCAGCGACCGGGTCAACGTCTTTCACGTCACGGTTCACGCGGGCGAGTTCCGCGGCGGGCCGGACGCCGGGAAGCCGTTCGGCGTCATTGACCGATGGCTGAGCGATGCTGTGGACCCACTGGTGAAGGCGGGCAAGGTGAAGTGGGCGACGCTCGGCGGGATGGCCGACACGTTCCGCACGTGGGAGAAGAAGAATCCCGGCGTGGATCCGCGCGCGGAGGCGGGCACAACAATCAGCACCGCTGGTGTCCCGGCTTCAGCCGGTGCGGAACCGCCTAAAGGCAGGACACCAACCACCTTTTTCACCGTCCACTGCGAGGCCGGCACGGCCAACCCGCCGATGTGGGACGCGCTCACGCGCTTCGTGGCGATGGCCGGCCGCTACGGCGCGAAGCTGACGCTGATGTTCAACCCACAGTGGGCCGAGTTTATCTGCCCGGACAAGGAGCGGTTCGAGCGCGTGAAGACGTGGCAGAAGGCCGGCCATGAGGTTGCCGTGCATTATCACAATGTCGTTCACGGGAATTGGAACGGTCACACCAACCGCAAGGACGAGCGCTACACGCGCGACCGCCGATACCGCGGCACGGTGTCGGAGATGATGAAGAGTCTTCAGGAGTTGGCCGCGCCCGACACGATGCTGACGATGTGCATGGGACCCGATGCGCGTTGGGACTCCCTGAGCGAAGTCGAGATTGACGAGCCGGATTACCCCGACGGAATTCTCTATGACGTGGATGGGATGGACGTTGGACTCACGCGCCTGATGAAGACGAAGTTCAAGGGCCGGGACCTGTATCATCTGAAACACCACTTCTTCGCGCCGGATCGCAGGGCGGAGCACCTCGACAAGATCAAGGAGGAGTTCCGTCGCGCGAAGGCCGATGACGTTTTGGGCGTGGTGACGCATGAAGGCGATTTCGCGAGGTCGCCTGAATTCATCGAGCAGTGGTTCCAGTTCTGTCGCGACAACAAAGCGACCATCCGCACGGTGCGCGATATCGTCAGGAGTTATCCGCAGGACAAGGTTGTGGAAATGCCATACGTGCGCCAGGAACCGAGGTCGGCGAAACGGCCCGAAGGGATTTTCGTAAAGGTGCGGAAGTTCCATGAATTGCTCAGGGCAAGAAAGGCGGAGAATCTGGATACGTCCGCAGCGGAGGAACTCGACCGCAAATCGCGCGAAGCGGCCCGCGATGGCGACACGGAGGAGGCGGGCCGGTTGCTGGACAAGGCGAGCGAGCTTCTTGAGCGGTTGAAGAAACCATGAAGACACAGATGAAATCCGCCGTCAGGCCGTTGCTTTGCTTCGTCATCACCCTCGTCGCTTGCGCTCCGCTTGTTGCTGCGGCGGCGGAAGCAAGCAAACAGATGCCCGTCTATGTCTATCTCTTCGCCCACTACGAAGACCATATCAACCTCGACCTGAGCGAATGGCGCATCAAAGAGGTCATGCGCATCCTCAGCGACGCACACCGCGCGCATCCCGACCGCGTCGCGGCAGTGGGCGAGTTCTACGGCGCGGATTCGGAAATCTTCCAGCAGCGCAACCGCGAGTCGGGCATCATGGACCTCATCCGCCGCTGCGTTGGCGGAGGCTGGTATGACGTGGGTTATCACAGCACGCACGAACCGATCTATGTCACGACACAGCGAGCGACGCGCAACTTGACGGGGAAAAGCTGGAAAGAGATCTATGCCGCCTCGCGCTCGTTCTACACGGCGCACCGCGACCTGAAAACGGGCGAACAAGACGCTTCGCGCAAAGGCGGCGTCGCGCTGATGCAGGAAGTCTTCGGTCCCGCCACCGTCCTCAGCGGCGCGGCCGGTCCGACTGATCCGCCTGGCACGCTCGCGCTCTGCGATCTTACTGGCTGCCGCGTCCTCTTCGGCTTCACCGATCACGGCCCGGCGATGTTCAATCGCGACTACGCACCCGCCGTTCTGGAAATCCGCAAGGCCGTCAGTCCCACGCCCGAAACCTCGCCGGACGTTTTCTGGTTCATGGGCTGCCTCGTCACCTCGTCGCATCCGGTGACGCGCGAAGTCGGCGTCATCAGTTCCGTGCTGCCACCCGATCAGGTGATGGCGACATTCCAGCGACTCGACCGCACGCGCGTCGCCGTGCCGCACATGATGTATGGCGCCAAGTTCATTTACGCCCGCGCCAGTCCCACCCAATACGCCTATGGCGGCGACCGGAATTCCGCGCCGTTTCGCGCCACCCGCGAATCGCGCGGCGACGATTTCCGGTTGCCGGCGGAGTTGCTCGTGCCGGAAGCGGAGCGCAAGCAGAAGATCGAGAACTTCCGCCTGAACCTCGACTGGCTCCTGACGAAGTATTTCCCCGCCAATGCCGGCAGCCGTTGCGTCGGCAACCGCCTGCTCCTCGACTTGACCGTGCCTTACACCGGCGATTCCATCAGCGCAGCGGACCTCGACCGCGCCATCGCCGGATTGCTGCGCGACTGGACCGAGCGTCCGCCGAACTTCGCCTCTACGGGAACGCGCTACCTGACGCTGGCGCAGACGTTCAAATTGCTGGCAACCGCGCTGAAGTCGCACGCCGAGCGCGGCTCGCTACCGGCGACGTTCCAGACGGATCTCACCTACGGTCCCATCGGCACCTGGCCGGAGGTTGTGCAAGGCGTCGAGACCGACGTTGAGGCGCAAGTCGTCATCACTGCGGCATCACAAATCATTTTTGGCCCGGAACGTCAACGCGGCGAGGCGCAGCCACCCGCCAACCGCGTGCCTCTGAACGTCACCGCCGGCGGCAAGATGATGCACGCCGCGCAATTCCTGCGGCTGATGGCCGAGACGTATCAAGCCTTGCGCGGGGGCAAGCCGCCCGGCACACTGCGCTTGCGGCCCAGCAACATCCTGCCGCCGTTGTCGCCGCTGTGGAAACGCGCACATCGTGTTTACGAGGACACGCCTGCCGCCTACAGCTATCTGCAGCTCTGGACCGTCAAGCCGGCGCAGTTCAAAGAGGTAGTGCAAACCACGATGGAAGGTCCTAGGTGAAACGCACAACAAGAAGAGGAGACCACCATGATTCGATACGTGTTCATATTTCCAATCGTCTGCTTTTGCTCGTGCTTGCTCGCCAGCGGAGCCGACAGCACATCCAGCCGCACTCTGCGTGTGCCGGTTGACTATCCATCCATTCAAGCGGCGCTCGACCATGCGCAAGCCGGCGATACGGTTCTGGTCAGCGCCGGTGCCTACCATGGTCACGTCCAACTCAAAGAGGGCGTCTGCCTGCGCAGCGAAGGCGATGATTCGCCCGGCGCGCAGGAGCATGGCGGCCGACGGCCGTTGAAACGCGCGGAGCAGACGATCATTGACGTGCAAGGCTCGACGAAAGGCGCTGTGGTCGCAGGAGCCGAGGGCGCAACGCTCGACGGGTTCACCGTCACCGGGCTGGGACACGTCAACCACCACCTGCCGGGCCACGCGCACGCCGTCGAGTGCCGCAACTGCTCAGCCACGATCATCAACAACATCATCCGCGACAACGGCAGCACCGGCATCGGCCAGCACGCGTTGAAGGGCGCCACCGAGGGCCGCGTCGCTGCGCCCTATGTGGCCAACAACTTCGTTTTCCGCAACAAGGGCATCGGCATCGGCAACAACCACCGTTCCCAGACGGTCATCGTCAACAACGTCGTCTTTGAGAACCACGAGGCCGGCATCGGCGCGCGCAACGAAGCCGCCCCGCTCATCGAGGGCAACGTCGTGTTCAACAACGGCCGCGGCTACAAGTCCCTCGACCCCGCCGAGTGCAAGAAGTTCGACAAGGACCAGTGGAGCCTCTGGCCCGGCATCGGCATCAAGGACGGCGCGCGCGCCATCGTCCGCAAGAACAAGGTCACTGGCAACGCCCTCTGCGGGATCAGCGTGGACAACGGCGCGTTCGCACTCATCGAGGAGAACGACGTGCGAGACAACCAGATGCCCGGCATTGGCATCGGTGGCCACCGCGCCGCGACCGCCGTCATCCGCAAGAACACCGTCCGCGGCAATCGCGGCCCCGGTATCGGCGTCAACATCGGCTCCGAGGCGGCGATCATCGAGAACACGGTCGGTCCCAACGGCGACGGCATGCCCGGCATCGCGGTTGTGGACGGCTCCACCGCCACCGTCATCGCCAACAGCATCGAGCCGGGACCGGTCGCGGGCATCGCCGTCATCGGCGCCACCGCTACCGTCTCCGGTAACCAGATCGCCGGCCCGCAGAAGACCGGCATCCGTGTGGACGACTCGGTCACCACGCTCGACAACAACCACATCACGCGCGCCGGTGCTGTCGGCATGATGCTGAACAACTCGCGCGTTACCGTCACGCGCAACACGATCAATGGCAGCGCCCACCACGGCATCCTCATCGCGGGCAAGGAATGTCGCGCGAGCGTTGCAGCGAACATTTTGGAAGACAACGCCGGCTCCGGCGGCGCGCACATCTTCCTCGCCAAGGAAAGCGCGTGCCGTGTCGCCGCGAATGAGTTTCGCGGCAAGGCGCGGTTGGGCGATGTATTTCGCAGTAAGACCGACGCGCCGGCCACCTCGGCGGACAAACCCACCGAGATGATCAAGAAATTCCGGATGGATCCCGCGATACTCGGCCCCGGCCCGACAGAAAACTACTTCAAGACCGGCAAGCCCGACCACACCCACAAGGCCAGCGATCACGACCACGATGCCACGCCGCCGCGGAAATGAGTTTGATTCGTTGCGGCGCAATTAAAACGCCGCGGCAGACGTTAGTAGGGTGAGATGACTCCGAAACACGCAGCACTTGTCCTGGTCTTGTTGAGCACGCTGATCGGCCCGATTCAACCGGGTCTCTCGGCGGAAGCCGCCCAGCAGGAATTCACCCTCATCAACCCAAACAGCGGTGCCGAACTTTGGGCGACAGTCTTTCGTCCCGACGATGCCAGTGAGCGAAAGAAATACCCTGCCGTCGTGTTCGTGCCGGGCGGCTTGGGCTTCGGCTCGCGAATGGCGCGCACGCCCGCCGCTGGCGAGTATGTCCGGGCCGGGTTTGCGCTCGGTTTGTTCGACCCCGACGGACGCGGGCGAAGCCGCGGTTGGGAAAACTGGAACGGCAAGGTGCATCAAGATGGCTTGCACGCGTTTCTCAAACACATCGCCAGCCTCCCGTTCGTGGATCGGGACAACATCGGTGTCGTGTCCAGTTCGCTGGGCTTGGCGATGGCAGCGGGCACGTTGGGGCGTTATCCAAACGACCCGCCGGTCAAATACTTCATAGACATTGAAGGCCCGACTGATCGTTTCTACATCGCCAAGAACGATGATCCGGGTTTCGGCCGCATCCTCGGCGGCCACACCACCCAGGACGCCGACTGGTGGGCCGAACGCGAGGCGGTGCGCACGATCCAAAACATCGTGTGCCCCTACCTGCGGATTCAGTATGAACTGGACCACGTCCACGGGCCGAACAAAGGTCACGCCATAGACATCATCAACTCTGCCACCAACACGAAGCATGGCGGCAAGGGCAAGTCGCCGTGGACGCGTGTCAACGGCGTGGAAAACCAGCCGAACCGCATTTACACCCAAGACAACCCGCCAAGGTGGATTGCGGGGCGACAGGGACGGGGTCGGACTGACGACACGCTTCGCTGGATTCGTGAGATGGCAGGAACGCAGACAAACCCTCAATCGCCACGCTCCGATGAGCGCGGATGCATTACGTTCGCCGTCAATATCCACGACTGGCCGCACTTGGACGAGAGCGCGGCGACTGTGCTGCGGCTTATCGGTATCTTTGAGAAGAACAAAGTGCGCGGTGACTTTTATTTTACGCCGCAGATCGTCGAACATTATGAACAGAAACGGCCCGACATGATCCAGCGGCTCAAGCAGAGCGGCATGTGTATCAGCTACCACGTCCGCCCGCCGCATCCGACTTATGCCGGCTTCGACCGGCGATTGCGCGACCTTGCCGACGACGCGCTCGCGAAAACACTTCGCGATTACGAAACCTACCGGCTCGATCCTGCCACAGGCGAACTCCACCGCGACAAACCCGGCGGTTATAGCTACGTCGCGAAAGTCTTCGGTCGCGCGCCGGTGGTGGTCTCACCACAATGCCGCGACCCGCGCATTCGCGACGCCGTGCTGAAGGTTTACGCCGAACTTGGCACGAAGATGGTTGTCGCCTACCACGAGAGCGGCACGAAGATGGAGCAGCCGTTCGAGTGGATGCAGGGTCTGCTGGCGCGGCCGAGCGATTTCAGCATCACGCGTTGGGCGGCGGGCGGGCGCCAGGAGATGTTCTGGTGGAGCATGCTCGACACGCCGCGCGCTGCCGATTTCGACCCGACCACACGCCTCAAGAGCCAGCTTGCCGCATGGAAAGGTTCGCGCGCACCGTTCATCACCGCGCTCATCCATGAGAATGACTTCTCACGATCTGGCACGGGTTGGAGCGGCATCTATCTCGACGGCGAAGGCCGCAACAGTCGGCCGAAGCAGCCGCCCTACGACCTCAACGCTCCCGACCCGTCGCGCCCACGGACGACGGAGGAGCGCGAGAGAATCTGGAAGGCTTACGCAGAGTTGGTCGCTTACGCCGCCGCGAACCTGCGCGTTGTCACCTCCGAAGAGATTGTGGCGATGGCCAAGCGTTAGGCGCCGCGCTTCAACGCGCATTTCCCACAAGAAACGAAAGCGCGGGTTTTGGCCCGCGCTTCCGTGTTTGAACTTTTGCTGCGCCGGTCGCGGCGCGGCCGGCTTTACACGCCGTATTCGCGCTTGCGGTTGATGCCCGGCATCGGTACGGGATACTTGCCGTCGGGACCAGCCTGCAACGGCGCGGGCGAGTCCTCCGTGAGCTTGTCAAGGCCTGGAGCGAACTCATGGTCGCCGTTGAGGATTTGGTCAAAGGTGATGACCTGGCCGGTATGCGCCGCCATGCGGCCCATGGAGGTGACGAGGCTCGCCTCGGCGCCACGCTTGACCTCGTTGTAAGGCTTGTTCTCGCGGATCGCCGCAATGAGGTCCATCCACTCGTTGTCGTAAGCATTCTGTTCCGCTGGCGCGACCTTCGATTCCCACACCAAGTCTTCAGGCTTCGGCTGCTGGCCCTTGTAGATCGCGGATGGCAAGCCTTGGTCGCCGTGCTTGGAACCGATCGCCGAACCTTTGGAGCCGTGGATGTAGCTGTTGTAAATGTTCTCGCAGCCGTTCATGCAGCGGCCGTCATAGAAGAACTTCGTCCCGTCGGCGAACGTGTATTCCACCGAATAGGTATCGAGGTTCTGGTCAATGTATTCGATGCCCTCGGGACTCTTCTTGTAATGCCGCCCGCCGAGCGCCTGCGCCGACACGGGCCACGCGTTCTTCATCCAGCAGAGATGATCAATGACGTGGATGTAAAAATCGCTGTAGTTGCCGCCGCTGGCCCAGAGGAAGCTGTGGAACCGCTGCACCTGGTAGCGCAGCTCGCTGATGCCCTCCGGTTTCGGCAGCGAGGAGAAATACCCGACGGGGCCGTGCATGCGGTAGCCGCGCATGAGGATGATCTCGCCCAGCTCGCCGCCATGGATGCGGTTGGCCAGCTCTTGCAGCGCCTTGTTGTGGCGGGACATGAGACCCACGCCGACCTTGAGGTTCTTCTTTGCCGCTTCCTCGCCGAGCGCGATCATGCGCTTGGTCGTCGGGCCGTCCACCGTCACCGGCTTCTCCATGAACACGTTCAGGCCCTTCTGGATGGCGTAGGTGAAATGCACCCAGCGGAATGCCGGCGGCGTCGTCAGGATCACCACGTCGCCCGGCTTCAGGCAATCCATCGCCTTCTTGTAGGCGTCGAAGCCGAGGAACTTCTTCTCCTCCGGCACCTCCACCATCGTGTTCACCTTCTTGTTCTTGCTCAGACTCTCGTGGCTCTTCTTGAGCTTGTCCTCGAACGCGTCCGCCATCGCCACCAGCTTGATCGGGCCGAGCGTGGCGGTGTTCAACGCGTTCATGACCGCGCCGGTGCCGCGTCCGCCGCAGCCCACAATGGCGAGCTGCACGGTGTCGCCGCTGGCCGCGTGGACGCGCGGGATGACGGCGCCCGCGAGCGCCGACACCGCTGCAATGCGGCCGGAGGTTTTGAGGAATTCACGACGAGTGGTGGAACTGGGCGTAAGATGGTTCATGGGGCGGATTGTTTTACGCCGATAGCCGGGCAAGTCAACCACGGAAATGTATTGCGTCTCTCCATAAGCCGCCAAAGACGCGAAGATTTGATGGACAACGGCCGCACGGAGGGTAGAAAGGATGGCGTCATGAGCAAGCCATTGGTCATCGGTCTCATCGGTTTTGGCAACATCGGCAGCGGCGTCATGCGCACGCTGGCCGCGCGCGCCGATCTCATCCGTTCGCGCGTGCCGCGCCCGATCGTTCTCAAGACGATCGCCGACAAGGACACCGCCACGAAACGCAACGCGCCGTATCGGCCGGAGCAACTCGTCGGCGACGCCATGACCCTCATCAACGATCCCGAAATCGAAGCGGTGATCGAGCTGGTCGGCGGCCTGGAGCCGGCCCGCACATTTGTCGAACGCGCGCTACGCGCCGGCAAGCACGTCGTCACCGCCAACAAGGCGTTGCTGGCCGTCCACGGGCCGGAGTTGATGGCGCTGGCCGAGGAGAAAGGCGTCGGCCTGCTTTTCGAGGCGAGTGTCGGCGGCGGCATCCCGATCATCCGCGCGCTGCAACAGGGCCTCTGCGCCAACGAGTTGACCAGCGTGCAGGGCATCCTCAACGGCACCTGCAACTACATCCTCACTCGCATGGGCGAGCGCGAGCTGCCGTTCGCGCAGGCGCTCGACGAGGCCAAGGCGCAGGGTTATGCCGAGCCGGACCCGACCTACGACATCGAGGGCTACGACACCGCGCACAAGATCGCCATCCTCGCCTCGCTGGCGTTCGGCATGGACATCCGGTTCAAGGACGTTTTCACGCAGGGCATCACGCAACTCGAACCGGCTGACATCCGAGCCGCTCACGAGATGGGCTACACGATCAAACTGCTCGGCATCGCCAAACGCGAGGCCGCTGGCGCGCCCGCCGAGGTCCGCGTGCATCCGACGCTCATCCCGCTCGACTCGCCGCTCGGCAAGGTCAACGGCGTCTTCAACGGCATCCTCGTGGATGGCCGGCCGATCGGCACGACGATGTATTACGGCCGCGGCGCTGGCGCGGACGCGACCAGTTCCGCCGTCATCAGCGATCTGATGGCACTCGCGGCGGACGAACGCGGTTTCAGCCGCTGGCGCGACAGCCGCCTCCGCGTCCGGCCCGGCGTGAAGACGATCAAGCCAATGGACGCGCTGGAGACCCATTATTATATCCGCTTCACGATGGCCGACCGGCCCGGCGCGATGGCCACCATCGGCCGCGCGCTCGCCGACCAAGGCGTCTCGATCCGCTCGATGATCCAGCACCAGAGCGACGATTCCGGCAGCCGCCCGGCGACGATCTCCATCGTGACGCACCTTGCGAAGGAAAAGGGCATCCAAGCCGCCATCGCGAGCATCGAGAGCCACGAAATGAGCGCCGCGAAGGCGTTCGTGCTGCGCGTGGAAGAGTGACCTCGCGGTGGAACGCCGGACATCCGGCTGAACGGGATATGAAAACCAACTGCGCCAGATTCCTCGGCGTCGTGGGGTGGCTGACACTCCTTGCGACGGCAACTCTCGCTTCCGAATCCGTCAAGCCGCCTGACCTCTACGTTGCCACCAGCGGCAACGACGCGTGGTCGGGCCGCTTGCCCGCGCCAAACTCCGACCGCACCGATGGGCCGCTAGCCTCACTCTCTGGCGCACGCGATGCCGTTCGGGCAATCCAAAATCCAAAATCTAAAATCCAAAATGGTTTGACCGTCCATGTCCGCGGCGGCACCTATCACCTCGACGCTCCCTTCGTCCTGGAGCCGCAAGACTCAGGCGTGACGTTCGCGGCCTATCAGAAGGAAAAGCCTGTCTTCAGCGGCGGGCGCGTCATCAGCGGCTTCCAGCGCAACGGCAAACTCTGGGAAGCCGAGATTCCCGAAGTGAAAGCCGGGCAGTGGTATTTCCGGCAGCTTTTTGTCAACGGCCAGCGTCGCCAGCGGGCGCGCTCGCCGAACACCGGCTATTACCGCATCGCCTCGCAATTGCCGGGGCCACGCGACGCGCACGGCAAGGAAATCGCCCGCGATAAGTTTGTCTTCAAGGCCGGCGACCTCCAGCCGTGGGCACGGCTCGGCGACGTGAACGTCGTGCTCATGCACTCGTGGGAGACCTCGATTCACCCGCTGAAGTCCGTGGACGCCTCCTCGAACATCGTTACGTTCGCCGCGCCGCTGAAGGAGTGGTGGTGCATCGGTTACTGGGAGAAGAACCAGCGTTACTACGTCGAGAACGCGCTCGAACTGCTCGACCAGCCCGGCGAGTGGTATCTCAACCGCGACACCGGCGTGCTGAGCTACTGGCCGATGCCCGGTGAACGGCTCGGCAAGACCGAAGTCGTCGCGCCACGGCTCACGGAACTCGTGCGGCTCGCCGGCAACGCCGACGAAGGTCGTTTCGTGCAGAACGTCACGCTGCGCGGGCTGGCGTTCCATCACAGCGATTGGGTGCTCGATCCGAAAGGCAACAGCAGCACGCAGGCGGCGGTCGAGGTGCCCGCGGCGGTGATGGCCGACGGCGCGCTCAACTGCGCGTTCGAGCGTTGCGAGGTCGCGCACGTCGGCACCTACGGCGTCTGGTTCCGGCGCGGCTGCAAAGATTGCCGCATCCAGCAAAACCGTCTCCGCGACCTCGGCGCGGGCGGCATTCGCGTCGGCGAGGACAAGATGGCGAAGACCGACGTGGCCGAGTCGAGCCGCGTGCTCGTGGACAACAACCACGTCTTCGACGGCGGCCGAGTCTATGCGGCGGGCGTCGGCATCTGGGTCGCGCAGAGCAGCCACAACCGGATTTCGCACAACGACATCCACGACATGCTCTACAGCGGCATGAGCATCGGCTGGAACTGGGGCCAAGAAACCAACCGCACGCACCACAACGTCATCGCGTTCAATCACGTCCACGACTGCGTCCACGGCACGCTCAGCGACGCGGGCCTCATTTACACGCTTGGCGTGTCGCCCGGCAGCGTCATCCGCAACAACGTCTTCCACGACATCTGGCCTTACGAGCAGCCGGCGCTCGGCTGGGGCATCTACCTCGACGGCCAGACCGGCAACTACCTCGTCGAAAGCAACCTCGTCTTCAACACGCTCAGCGGCGGCCTGATGTTTAACAACGGCGGCCACGCCCACCTCATCCGCAACAACATCTTCGCGCTCTCCGCCAACCAGGCGCTCTGGCCTTACTCGGAGAAACGCCCCAGCACGCTGCGCAACAACATCGTCTTCCTGACGCAAGGCACGCTGCTCATTCCGCACGGCGAGCGTTCGCTGAACGAGCGGCTCGCCGCGAAAGAACCGCCGGGCGATTGGGACAAGAATCTCTACTGGCACACCGGCGGCGCGGACCAACTCCGCTTCTATCGCCGCACGTTCGAGGAATGGCAGGCGCTCGGCCTCGACCGCCATTCGCTCGTCGCCGACCCGCAGTTCGCCAGCGCCGCGCGCCACGATTTCCGCCTCAAAGCCGCCTCGCCCGCGCTCAAGCTCGGCTTCCAGCCGATAGACACGAGCCGCGTCGGCCTCCACGGCGATGCCGCGTGGGCCAACGAAGCGCGTCACGCCAAGTGCCGCGTTCGTCCGCTGCCGCCGCCACCGCCCGCGCCGAAGCCGTTGACGGTGAACGACGACTTCGAGAAGACCGCCGTGGGCCAGCCGCCGGACAACGCGCACGTGGACGGCGAGCAAAGCGGCGCATCCATCCGCGTCAGCGATGAGCGCGCCGCCACCGGTAAACGCAGCCTCAAGATCACCGACTCCAAGAGCCTCAAGCCAACGTGGCAGCCGCATTTCTACTACGCGCCGCATCTCACGAGCGGCACGGTGCGCGCGAGCTTCGACGCATGGCTCGCTCCGGAAGCGCAATTCTTCACCGAGTGGCGTGACAGCACTGCGTATCCGCACAGCGTCGGTCCCAGCGTGTGTTTCAACGGCAACGGATGGGTCAGCGTCGGCGGTAAGTCGCTGGCCCGGATGCCCGCCAGTGCGTGGTTTCACGTCGAGATCGAAGCGGTTCTCAGCAAGGACGGGCCGCGCACGTTCAAACTCACGCTCACCCCCTCCGGCGGCGCGCCGCAGGTTTTCAGCGACCTCCCGATCTCCGGCACCAACTTCCACGAAGTCCACTGGCTCGGTTTCAGCAGCACCGTCGCAGCCGACACGACGTTCTACCTCGATAACCTGCGGATCAAAAAAGACTAGTCCAGTTCGTCGTCAGCCCGCCTCATGATGTCTTCGAGTTTACCGATGACGTTGGACGGCAACGGATTCTTCACGGGCGACGCGAGGATGGCTTCGACTTGCTTCCGGGCCTTGGTGTAGATGTCGGGCCGGCCGAGTTCCAGCCACCGCTCGTGGGTGTTGCGATCCGCCAACTGCGGCTGGCAAAATTCCTCGCTCCGACAGGCCATGACCGTGCTGTCCTCCATCAGGAAGTTTCCACCGGGACCGACGCGCGCAACATCGTCGAAGTAATCCTTCGCGTCGCTGACCTCGATGCCGTCCTTCATCCGTTTGCACAACACGGCCATCTCATGGTCCACGATGATCTGTTCCTGGACCAGAAGCTGGCTGGTGGCGATCTCGCCGATGCCGTTGATCACGTCCACGCCGGAGAGCACCAGCGGCAACGTCGTGAACATCTTCTCCAGCATCGCCTGCGCTCCCGGCGCTTTCGCGTCGGTGAGGCAGCCGGCCTGTGTGTTCGGCAGCTTGTAGAACCGCGCCATCTCGCCCAGTGCGCCATTGATCAGGTTCGACTCCGGAGCACCCTCGACGAAGCCACCGCTACTGAAGTTGGTGACGCCGGCCGCGCTGCCGTAGATGATCGGCGTGCCGGGCGTGGCCATTTGAAAAAGCACCAGCGCCGACAGGCTCTCGGCGTTGGCGACGGCGATGTCCGAGTAGAGGCTGGCCGGCCCGGTCGAACCCGTTGCCGGCATCGGGTAAGGCAGGATTGGCACGTGGAACTTCGCCAGTTCCAGACACGCGTCGCACATCTCTTCGTCGTGTGTCAGCGGCGGGATGGTGCAGTAGCAGACCGAAAAGATTTTCCGCTGCCGGATCGCTGCCTCGCTGCCAAGAATCGCCGCCAGCCCTTCGATTAGGTAAGGCACGTGCGAGGGATGGTGCATCTCGTGCTGGATGTGCTTGGACGAATGGATGAACGACACCAACGCCGTGCGCACGTCGCTGGAGTGCTCCGGAATGTCGCTGAGCACCACGTTCGGCCACACGACGGTTCCCAGCGGCAACTCCTCGAAGATTCGCAGGCTGGCCACCAGGTCTTTGGTGACGGCGTAGCGCCGCTCGCCGGTTTCAAAGTCCACGGCGAACGTCCCCGCGCCGTCGAGCGTGTAGCCGGTGAACGCGGACGGCATCGCGAAGTCGAACGCCGCGTTGCGCGCGCCGAGCGTGAACGATTTCGGCGCGGTCTTCAGCGCTTCCGCGACCACCTCGGCGGGAATGCGCGCGATCTGGCTGTCCTCATCCACCTTCGCGCCGGCGCGCTTCAAAATGCCGCGGGCTTGGGCGCTATGAAACTTGACGCCGACCTCCGCGAGAATCCGCAGACTGTCGCGGTGGATTCGTTCCTTCTCCGGCTCCGAGAGATAGCTGTATTGGGTTCGCATGAGCGTGCCTCCTATGGTGTTGGAGAAAACAAAGTTGTTCAGTGCTGCCGTCGCTGCGCCGACAGTATCCGGCAAAGTTCATCCCGCGGCAAGAACAGGAAATAGCCTGGGCGATCTAGTCCTGCTTCGGCACCTTCCACCGCGTCGCCGCGATGTGCGTGATGCCGTCGCCGCAGGTGAAGTAGTAGATGGTCAGCAACGTGCCGTCCTCCAACTCCGTCGTCAGCGGATAGCCGAGATCGGAGCCGCTGCGCTTGCCGTCGGCGCGCAGCACGAACTCGCGCTTGATGTTCCACGTCCGCCCGCCGTCGCGGCTCAGACACGCACGGATGCCCATCGGCGCGCGACGGTAGCCGTAACTGCACAGCACGCGACCATCGCGGAGCGCGATCAGTTGCGCGGGATAACCCCACATTGGCGTCTTTACCGGCTGGCTCCATGTCTTGCCGCCATCGTCGGAGATGGATTGATAGAGATAGCCGTGCCGGTCCGGGTCGGGCCGCATCATCGCCATGACGCGCCCGTCGGGCAGTTCGGCAATCGCCGTTTCGTCGAAGCCGATCTCGCCCTCCTTCGCGTCGGACACGGGCTTGGCGATGGTCACCAACTCCCACGTCTCGCCGTCGTCGGCGGAGCGGAGGACAAAGCTCGTCGAACGACCGCCGTCCTTGTGGCGACCGTAAACCGCGTTCAGCCGCACACCCGCGCGCGTCACGCACAACGCAGCGGTGTTGTAGTTCATCAGCGACAAGCCGGCGGGCGTGGCGACGACCGTGCGCTTGCCTTTCTCCGCACCGCCGCACCGCAGGAAGCTGTAGGCGCCGCTGAGATACGCCACGACACCGGGCCGCACGTCGCGCACAGTCAGGCCCTGCTCGCGAAACTCCGCCGCCCGTTCCGCCGGCACCTCGCGCCAACCGTAGGCCGAGGCATAGGTCGTGCCGCCGTCGCGCCGCAGGAAAAGTGGGTTCGTGACGCCTTTCTGTGTCGGCTGCCACGTGCGACCGCCATCACGCGAAGTGAAGGCCGCGCCGCCGCCCGTGCCGTCAATGTGCGAGCGCCGCACGCGCGTGCCGAAGCTGGTAAAGAGCGCGCCGTCGGGCAGCCGCATCAAGCCGGGGAAACACGCGTAAACGTCGGGCTTCTTATAGACAACGATGTGCTCGCCGCCTTCCGCGAGCCGCGCGGCGGGTGCGTGCGTGCGATGCCGGACGAACTCCCACAGCGCCTCGCCCGTTGCCGCGCTGGACAAGGAGCCGAAACCAACGCAGTTGCGACCGTTGTGGGCCGGTTTCGTCAGTCCCGCCGACTCGTCAACCACCTGCCGGCCGTCCACCGACAGGCTCACGCGCGTGCCGCGTAGTGCCAGCCGATAGGTGTGAAACGCATCGCTCGTGTTCATCGCGTGGCTGCGCCCGCCGTGGCCGAACTCAACTCGGTCGGCATGGAACGTCAGCGAGGTTTCGTTTGCGCCGTCGGCGGCCATCACGATCACGCCTGCCTGCGCGCTGCACGAGATGACTTTGAGCCGCGCCTCGACCACGCCGCCCAGCGCCCGGTCTGCGTGCCATTGGCGGTTGTAGAATCGAAGCTGGCCCTTTGCAGTGCCACGGTCGGTAATGCGCAGGCAATCACCCTCAACGGCCGCCGTCGTGTTCGAGCCGGCCGACACGCCCCAAGGCCATTCGGCCGACTCCGGCAGCTTCGTGCCGCGATAGCACTCGTCCCAGTCCTCCGACGCGCCGGCCATCGCCGAAGCGGCAGTCAGCAGACAGGCAATGGCCAAAGCGCAATAGCTTCCACCGTAGCGGGAAAAGCGGCGGAGGGCCGCCGCACTCCAAAACGCTGTCGCGTAATCACCGGCTCCATTCACACACGCGCGAGCGTCTTGGACTGCGCCAGCCCCCTGGCGCTTTCCCCTCGTCAAACCTGAAAACTGTCGCGGCCCGCGTAGAAACCAGCCGATGACTCCACGCGACAGTTTCATTGCGTCACCTGTTCCAGCACGAACGGCGCGAACAAGCCGTAGCCGACGGTGTCATAGTCTGCGCCGGGCGCCGGGCAGGTCTTTGGACCGATCTGGAACATCCGCGGCCAGGCGCTGCCGAGTGGCTGTTTGCCGTGATGCGGGCCGAGCGTGTTCTTGAGCGTGCCGATGACGACGACCTCGATGGTGTTCGCGCCGCGCTTGATCTCGTTGCTCACATCGCAGCGCCACGGCGGGCTGGCGATGTGGCCGGCGAGCTTGCCGTTGACGAGCACCTTCGCGACGCTGCCATACCACGACGGCAGCGTGACAGCGTAGCGGCCGGCGGGCAACGCCACGTTGAACGTCTGCCGATATGCCACGCCCGCGCTGAAGAACGGCGCGCCTTGTTCGTTCCAGCGGCCGAGCTTCAGCGGCTGCGGTGGCGCGATGTTGAAACCTCTCGCCGTCGGCTTGAGCGAGAAGTCGCCGAGCACGTAGGCAGGCTCCAGTTCGTGGAAGATCGTCATCGGCGATGCCTTGATGATGACGACGTTGTCGCCAACGCGTGCCGCCGAGGCGATGGCGATGCGCCCGAACGCCTTGTCGAGCCACCACGCGCCCTTCGCCGCGCGCACCGGCTGGCCGTTGCACGTGATGGTGTAGAGATCGGGCCGCTCGATGACGATGGCGAGGTTCTTCGGCACCGCGCCATCAATGATGAAGCGGTAGCTCGCCTCGAAGCCGCTCTCCTTCGGGAACTTCTTCGTGATGATCTCGTCCTTGAACTGCACGGCGCTGTCCCACGGATTGCGATCCATGCCGTTCTTCTGAAACGCGAACTGTTGCGCCTGGTAGAAATAGACGTTCGCCCGCGTCTCGCCGCCGGCGGTGATGTCCACGACATCGAGCGTCAACACGTTCGGCTCAATGCGGCGGATTTGCGGCCGGCCGACGGCGGCGATGTGCTTGACCTTCTCCTCAACGGCCGGCGCGGGCGCGCAGGCTTTCTTCGAGAGGAACAGCAGCAGGCTGCCCGACGGTGGCAGCGAGAACGTCGCGCGAACGCCGCTGTCGCGAGGCTCGAAGTGATACGCCGCGTTCTTGCCGGTCTGGAGGTTCCATTGTTCGACGCCGCGCGCGCGCGACTCGATCACGCCGGCCGCCGGCGATTCGATGCTCGTGTTGACCAGGAAGAGCAGCTCGCCGTCATCGAACTGGCGGCGGTGATGGAACAGGATGCCTTTGTCGTTAGCGGAGCGGCCGATGGCGAAGCCATCCGCCTCCGTCGCCTTCCGCAGCAGTTCCGGCAGCGCGGCTGGCTCGATCTTCTTCCACTTCGCTTGCTGCGCCAGCTTCGCACCACGATCCGACACCGCGCCGTCCACGCGCGCGGGCGGCTCGCCGGTGCAGAGGACCGTGCCGCCGGCTTTCATGTAGTTGTCGAGCAACGCCACGGTTTTGCTTTCGAGATTCTCATTCAGCGGCGGCAGCACGACCGTCGTGTAGTCGCGCTTGCCGACGCGCAGCGCCGCGCCGCTGACGGAACCGTGATTCGCAAGCACGTCCTCGCAACCGATGTCGTATTCCACCTGCGCGGCTTCGAGCGGCATCAGCAGGTTGCAGAACGCGTCGCCGAGGCCCTTCAACCGCGCTTCGTCGTTCTGGTTCATCCACGCGGTCGTCGTCGGCTCGATGACCAACACGCGGTTGATCTGCTCGCCCTGCGTGAGCGCCGCCGTCAGTCGCGCGAAGTAGCCCGCCGAGACGTGATACGCCGGCCACCACGGCTCGTGATACGAGAACGACTGCGGATGGTCGCGTTTGCGCGCGCCGCGGAGCGTGGCGTAGGAGAGATGCTCGTCGAGCGTGTTGACGCCGAGCACCTCCAGCCAGTCGCCGATGCGCTTCATGTCCTCGAACCGCAGGTCCCAGCCGCCGGCACCGTAGAGTTCCACGAGTGTGCGCTTGCGACCGAGTTGGTTGGCGAGGCTGGAGATTTCGCGGCAGGCGCGGACGTTGCCAAACTGCGCGTGCGTGTCCTCGCGATACTGGTTCATCAGGATGTCAATGCCCGGTCGCTGCTGCCACGCGGACATCGCCATGTTGTCGGTCACGCCGATGCAGCGCGGCCAGTCGTGCTCCCAGTAGTGGCCGGTGAACTCCAGCCCGTGCTTTGCGCAATACTCGTAATACGGCTTGGCCCATCGCTCGATGAAGAGGCTGAGCAGCGTGGCGAAAAAGTCGTGGCGCACCTTTTTCCAGTCGCCGACCGGCTGGCTGAGGCTTGCGAGGTTCTCCATCAGCCCGTAGCCCCATCGCTTCTGGAACTGTTGCGGCAAATCCTCCGTCCACGGCAACCCGCCGGCAGGGCGGATTTCCGGCTCGTCGGTGAACGAGCCGGGCACGCGCTTGCCGAACTGGCTGCCGATCTCGCGCCGATACGCTTCGAGCGTGACGTTGAGAAACTTCTCGGTGACGCCGGGATAGAGCAGGTCCACATAAGTCCGTCCGCCGTGCCACGGCCGTTGCTCCGCGCGCTTGATCTCCGCGGTGACGTAGCGCCCCTTTGGCAGCCCGCCCGCGCGCGCCTTCGCGGTCACGTTCACGGCCTTGTCGCCGGCCAACTGGAATACTGCGAAGTATTCATCCTTCCACTGCGGAGGCTGCTTATGTTCGCGCAGGTGCAGGCCGCGACCGCGCGACTCCGGCATCAGCTCCGGCACCCAACCGCCGGCGAAGCCCGACGGATAGGAGTTCTCGTCGTAAATCCAGCAGTTCATGTCGAGTCGCTCGGCCTCGCGCAGCGCGACCTTCCAGAGCCGGAACCATTCCGGCGACAGATACGGCGTCATCAAGCCGGGCCGCGGATGAACGAAGACCTGCTTGACCTGCTGGCCGGCGAGGTCGCGCATCGTCTCGACGACCTGCCGCTCGGTCATCATGTCGTTCCAGACCCAGAGCGGCGCGTTGGCGTAATCGCGCGTCGGCTTGGCGAAAAGTTTGCGCGCGTCGGTCGAGTCCACGGCTCCGGCTTGGAGTGTGGACGCGAGCAGGACGAGAGAGACAACGCGCAGGAGAAGAGATGCTGAAGTTTTCATATTGAGACCTCAGCGACATAGTCGCCAACGCGCTGTCTAAGGCAAGAGCAAATCAACGACAGTTCCGCTCTGCAACGGTGATTACGGCTGCTCGGCGATCAGTTCGACGCCGCAGATCAAGGGCGGTTTCGCGCTGTGCGGCACAAACTCGATCTCCAGTGCCTCGGTTGCTTTCACGCCGCGAAACTCGCGGACGATGCCGCGATTACTGCCGCCGGCTTGCTTGACGATGTCGAGCGCCGGGAGAACTTCGCGTCCTTGGAGCTTTACGTCGAAAACGCGCTGGCCGGCGCGGATATTCTCTGGCTCCGCAAACACCAGCCGCACGGTGTAGGCGCGTTCAACCGGCTGGACCGGCGGGCGGGGCTTGAGAATCGCCGGCAATTCGCTGCCCCACTCGAAACGGACCTGCGTGTCGCGCTGGAACAGCGCGGGGGTGCTCGTCCGCTCGTTGCTGTAAGCGCCGGACGATCGCTCGGCTTTGTAATAGACGCCCGCCAGACCGCCGCGGCGACCGTCGGGCGCCAGAAGTCGCTCCGGCGGAATGACGGTCTTCGGCACCGACGGACTGCTCCAACTCAATTCAGCAAACGCAGACGGTGCGGAGTTGGTGGCGGGTGCGTGTTTGTAATCCACGAACAGGTCATGCTTCGTGCCCGCCTTGAGCGTGATCTTCGCCGACGCCTCGCGCTGGCCATCGCGGAATGGCCTCAGCGTGCTGTCGAGCAATGGCCGGTTGTCGATCCAGACGTGCATCGGTCCGTCGCTGCGCGTGTAGAACGTGTATTCCTCGCTGAACTGCGGCTCGATCTGGCCGGTCCAGCGGACGCTGAATCGCTCACCGGGCGCGTTGGTGCACCGCGCGACGGTCTCGATCTCGATCTTGCGCGCGCCCTTGATGCCCGACGCGAACACCCACGGCCAGCCCTCGCCGCCTTTCATCCAGAGCGCGTGCCGGTAGAACGGCTCCGCAGTCTCCGGTGTGACGCGCACGCGCACGTCCGGCGACGGCCCGCCCACGCTGGGCCAATCGAGCCAGAGCGTGCCGTCGCGCGTCATGCGGTCGCCGGGCGCGCCGAAGTTGATGCCGACGCGCCGGATCGGTCCGTCCTCGGCGACGCCGCCCCACGCGCTCCATTGCTCGAAGCTCTCCGGCATCGAGACCAGCGCGAGCGAGGTGAAGACCGGATAGTTACAGGTGCAGTTGCCCGTCCACGACGGCACGCTCAGGACGCCGCAGGCGGGCACCATGTTGTTGCGGCAGCCGGAGCGCAGGCCGCTGATGTTGATGGTGCCGCTCTCGCTGCGCTTGTCGTAGAACGCCCCGGTGCCGGAGCGCAACGTGATGAAGTTGCCGTAGTCCGCGCCCACGAGGTCGCAGCCGTAGGTTTTCATATACTCGCGCGCTTCCTCGCGGCCGGTGATCGGGTTGCGGCGCGCGAGCGGCAGCGGCTCGGCGGATGCGGCCACGGGCGAAGCTTTCGGCCCGCGTTCCAGCAAGCGCCCGGTATAGACATCGCTGAACGCCGCCGCGTGCGTCTGCTCGTTGAACTTTCGCAGCATGTCCGTATAGCTCAGCTTCGGCGGCTTCATGCCGTAAGGCTCCGTGACCATGTAGCTCACCACGCCGTCCTCGACCGTGATGTAGGCGGGCAGGCCGCGGCCCGACTCCACCGTCACGCCATTGTAGAAGAGCTTGTGATGATGGAACGTGTCGCCGAACCACAGCAGGCCCAGCGGCGCGCGCACGAGATCGTCGAAGTTCGGCTGGCCGGTGTAGTTCGCCGCGCCGGGCAACGCCCCCGTCCGCGCCACGAGCGTCCAGCCGCCTTCCTGCCGCAACTGCGCGCCCGCCAGCTTTGCGAGCTTCTCGCGCGGCAACTCCGCCGTCTTCACGCACAACGTCCCGCCGTAGGGCCGCAGCGCCGCGAACGCCGCTTCGAGGAACTTCTCTCCCGCCGCGGCAGGTTCCTCGACAACGATGAGGTTCGCCATGTAAGGCGGCAATCCAAACGCCGCCGGCTCGCCGACGTGCGCGGCGATATTCTCGCCATAGAATCCCGCCGCATCCAGTCGCTGCCGGAACGCCGCGATTTTCTTCGCGTCGCGATCCACGGCGATGACGCGCAGCTTCGGCTGCGCCGCCAGCGATTCGGCGAGCTTGCCGTTGCCCAGGCCCAGCACCAATGCGTAGCCTTCGCTCTGACCGCTCAGTCTGAACAATGTTTTGGCAGTCTCCGGCCGGCTCCCCTCACCCTGGCCCTCTCCCCTCGCAAGCGAGGGGAGAGGGGAGCTTGTTGCCGTCGTTGCCGAACGCGTCGAACGGTTCGACGGTTTTCCCAACGAAGGTTTTCTCCCTCTCTCCGCGTCAGCGGGGAGAGGGCCGGGGTGAGGGGCGGCGGCGCCTGCATCGTTCCGGCGTGGCTCAGCCGGCCGCGCCTTTGCCGCGTGTCGCACGGGCGAAACCTCTTTCCCGCCGAAGCAATAAATACGGCCCTCGCGCGTCACGACAAACAACCGGCCGTCCGCCGCGAGCATCGTGTGGATGGTTCCCTCGACGCCGGGAAAGCCGTCACGGAACCGAAACTCCCGCGCGCCGACGCGGACCGTTCCCGCCACGCCATCCATTACGCGATAGGTTTCGTTGCCGATCTTGACCGTCTCTTTCACCTTGTCGCCGGCCTGCCGGCGCAGCCCGATCTGCCCGACGGTTTGCAACCCGCCGTCGTGCATCTCCGCGTCAATCGCCGGGTCCACGCAAAGCCGGCCGTCGGCGTCGCTCGACAGGAACCATCCACCCGTCTCGCTGTCCTGGCGGCCATGACCGAAGTCGAACGACAGCAGTTTGCCCGTTGCCGGATCGAGAAACGCGGGAAAGGCGCGGCTGCTCGGCACCACCAGCCGCCCGCGGTTCATCAGCAGATAGCCCTGCGGCGACGGCCCGCCAAACGACATCGCCTTGTGTGGATGCACCAGATACAACGACCCCATGCTGTCGTTCACCCACAGCGACCGGCCGGTCCGCGCGTCCACCGCGTGGACAAAGATGCCCTCAAACGGCCAGACGCCCGCCGCGAAAAACACGCGCCCGCCGTCGAGCACCGGCCCGCCGCGCGCGGGCCAGACCGAGATGAGCCGCTCGTTGCCGATCACCTTGCGGTTCGAGGGCACGGCGTGGACCTTCCACAGCAGCTTCTCGCCCGCCGCGTCGAGGCAATAGAGACAGCCGTCGTCGCAGACAAAATAAAGCTTCCGCTCCCAGGCCACCGGCGCGAACCGCACCGGGCCGTCGGCGAAAAACCGCCACTTCTCCGCGCCCGTCTCCGCGTCCAGCGCCGTGACACTGTCATTGCGCGACGACGCGACGAACATCGTCCGCCCCATCACCACCGGCTCGTAGCCGAGGTCGAACTGCACCCGCTCCTGCCGCACCTGCCAGAACGCCGGCTTCAGCGCCGGATATTCCCGCACCCACTGCAAGTGCAGCTCCTGCGGCAGCGACTCGCTGGAGGCCGCCGTCCGCCCCGCGTCGCAGCGCCACATCGGCCAGTCGGCCGCCGGCAGAACAGCCGGTGTGAGCAGGAATAGTGCGATGGGGAGAAAGGCTCGAAGATGAAAGCTCATGACAGCCGCACTCTAGCCGTCGTCCCGCCCCGCCTGCAACAACGACTCAGCAGAACTGTAGCGGCGGTCTCCGACCGCCGGCCGTTTATCCCGCGGAGGATTTCGGCGGTCAGAGACCGCCGCTACAGTATTTCGGTAGGGCCGGACCGCCCGGGCCGGCCGATCTTCGGTCAGGATTTCAGCCGCCGCACTGCATCATCCCCGCCAGCCTTTCCGTTCCTTGGGAACGATCCGGAACACCTGCCACCAATAATCGGCGGGCATCCTTCCGCTTCGGAAGCCCTCTCGCCGATAACCGTTGAGTGCCTCTCCACAACGGAAACCCACCCGCCGATAATCGGCAACTCCCTCACCTTATCGGAACGCCTGCCAACCACAGTGGGCGAACACCCTTCCGTTCCGGACACGCACTCACCCACAGTGGGCGACCCTCTTGCCGTATCGGAAGCCCACTCGCCCACAGTGGTTGACCCCCTCGCCGCACCGGCAGCACACCCGCCCACAGTGGTTGACCCCCTTGCCGGACTGGAAACACACCCACCAACAGTGGGCGACCCCTCCGCCAGACCGGAAACACACTCGCCCACAGTGGCTGCCCCCTTCGCCGCACCGGCAACACACACGCCAACAGTGGGCGACCCTCTTGCCGTATCGGAAGCCCGCTCGCCCACGGTGGTTGACCCCTTCACCGCATCGGAGCTGGACAAGATTTTTGTTTTTCCACAGGAAACCGCAGATTTCCTGTCCGGCGAAAGAGCGGTTTTATGCCGGCGGTTGCCCCTCCGAACTCTTAACTTTTAACTTTTAACTCTCAACCATCTCCCCATCCGTGTGCATCCGTGTTCATCCGTGGTTAAGATTCCGCCGTATCTTCTCCACACACCGCCCCTCGTTCTTGCGCGCCAGCTCGTGCTCCCAAACCCGCACCACCCGCCAGCCCAGCCGCCGCAGCGTCCGCGTCACCCGCCCGTCCCGCGCCTTGTTCGCAGACAGCTTCTTCCGCCAGAACGCCGCGTTGTTCGCCGGCTTCGTCGCGTGCTTCGGACAGCTATGCCAGAAACAGCCGTCCACAAACACCGCCAGCTTCAGCTTTGGGAATACGAAGTCCGGCCTTACTGAGAACTGACCACTGACAACTGACAACTTCAGCGTGACCTGCCTCCGCCAGCCGGTGATATGGTGTCGGCGGAACAGGGTCATCAGCGCCAGCTCCGTCTCCTTATTCCCGCGCCTGCGAATGCGCGACATCACATCTGAACGCTTGGCCGCAATGAGAACATTCTTGCCAGAGTGAATCGGTTAAGTGCAACCTGGCGTTAGAACTTGTCCAATGGCAAACGATTGGTCACGCGAGGAAGTAGAGGCAACCGTATCGGATTACTTCGATATGCTGGCAATGGAACTTCGCGGCGAGCAATTCAATAAAGCCGAGCACAACCGCAAGCTTCAAAACCTTCTGGCGAATAGAACCAAAGGTGCAATTGAGAAGAAGCACCAGAACATCAGCGCAGTGTTGATAGAACTCGGCTATCCATATATTGATGGATACAAGCCACTGCCGAACTACCAAGGGCTTCTATACGAAGTCGTCGAAGAGCGCCTTCTCGGTGCTGTTGAATTGCATCAAGCGACTGCGGCAGCGGTCGAGCAAACCGTTGAGCAGTCTCCCATCGTAAATGACGTGCTGGCAATTCTAGTCAGCCCGCCACGCCGAGAGGAAGATCAACCCAAGGTCTACGAGCGCACTCCGCGAATTCGCAAGCCGGTCAGAAGAAACTACCTTGAGATTGAATCACGGAATCAGACCTTGGGATTGGCGGGAGAGAAGTTAGTTCTGGAGTTTGAACACATGCGACTTTGGAAAGCCGGAAAGAAAGATTTAGCCGATAGAGTCGAACACGTTGCCAACACCACAGGAGACCACCTTGGCTTTGATATCAAGTCTTTCGAGACTGACGGGCGTGAACGACTAATCGAAGTCAAGACGACGCGGTTTGGTGCATTGACTCCATTCTTCGCGTCAAAGAATGAAGTGGACGTTTCCGAGGAGCGAGAAGCCGAGTATCAACTTTATCGTCTGTTCAGTTTCACCCAACAACCAAGACTTTTTGTTTTGCCGGGATCGCTTCGTAGAACTTGCTTGCTTGACCCGATACAATTCGCCGCGCTGCCTCGCTGAAGATCTACTTCAGCCAGTTGATCTTGATTTCCTTCTCCAGCGCCTTGAACTCCGGGTCGCCGGTGACCAGTTCGGCTTTCTTCTCCTTGGCGAGCGCAGCGGCGAAGGCATCGGCAAGGCTCATCTTGAAACGGGCCTTGAAGTCGGCGGCGAGATCGGCGAGGCGGCGGTCGGCTGGGTGAAAAACGATCGGGGCAGCGGCCAGTTCGCGGGCGACGGACTCCCATGCAGCCTGTCCGTCTTTACGGCGGATTGTGTATTGGACCTCGGCGTAGTTCACCTCGGTCATGTGGACCGGATGATCATGTTCGCCGGCGCGTTCGAGAATCTTGGCCACCACCTCGGCGGCAGGCTCGTCGCGCAACAAGGCCAGCAACGCGTGGCTATCGAGAACCTGTGTTGCGGGCATACTTGGCTTCCTCCAATGCGATTTCTTCGGCTTTGTGTTCGGCCCATTCCTGTGCAAAAGGTTTGTCACCCGGCTTGCGTTTCAGGATGCCGCGCAGCTTGCGGATCGTGACGGCCGTGACCGGCTTGAGCAGGATGCCGTCGTCCGTGGCGGTGACGATGGCGCGGGTGCCGTCCTCGATGTGGAAAAGCTTCCGCAGCCGCATGGGAATGACGACCTGTCCTTTGGTGGTGAACCAGACGGAATCTGTTTTCAATGTGATGCTCATTGGCTTAAATCCTACAGAGGATTAAAAGTCCGTCAATGATAAAATAGTAGGAATTATGGTTTAAGTGCGGAGTTCAGTTTTGGTAGCGATGTTGCTGATTCTGTATCCGTCCGGGGCGTTTCGCCTCTCAACCCGAAAACTGAAGTAGTGCCGGCAAGGATGCCGGCGTTACGGTCAACTTCGGTTTTCGTGTTCAGTTTTTCTCAAGCACCAACTCGACGCCGCTGAGGGCGGGGCCGAGGGTGGAGGCGGCTGACTTTTGCAGGCGGACTTCGAGCTGGGGGGCGAGTTGGACGTTCTTGAATTCCTTCACGACGCCGCGGTTGACGGCGCCGGCGGCTCTGACGATGTCGAAGCTCTTCAGGACCGGCTGGCCTTGCAGGAGCACGTCGAAGACGCGCTGGCCCGGCGCGATGTCGTCCGGTTCCATGAAGTAGAGCCGCACGGTGTAGCGCGCGGGCGGCAGCGGGGGAATGGCGGCGGCGGGCGCGGCGGACGGTTCGGTGGGGGTCGCGGGGGCGGCAGCGGTCTTGCCCTTGGCGGCGGCTTTGTCGTCTTCTTCGTCGTCCTTCTGGGCGGCGGGCGGCGGGGCTTTCTGTGTCTGCGGGGTGATGACGATGGACTCGATGTCGCGCAGGCCGGAGGCGAACGCCCACGCGGGGCCGTCGCCGGTGACGACGCTGGCGTGGCGGCGGAAGATGTTGCGGGTGTCGCCGGTGACAGTGACGGGCAGTCGCGGCGACGCGCCGCCGGTGTCTGGATACTCCAGCCAAAGCGTGCCGTCGGGGGCCATGCGGTCGCCGGGCGCGCCGAGGTTGATGCCGATGCGCGCGATGCGCCGGCCCTCGGGGGTGTCGAAGCCGGAGAGGTTGCAGGTCCACATCTCGGCTTCGGGCATGGAGACGAGGGCGAGTGAGGTCTGGTTCTGGTAGGGGCAACTGCATGTGCGGGTGTAGTCGGGGGCGTTGAGGACGCCGTTGGCGATGATGAGGTTGGCGCTGCAACCGCTCTTGAAGCCGCCGAGGTTGCCGGTGCCGGCGTGGGTTTGCAGGTCGTAGAAGCCGGCCGCGCCGGAGCGGAAGGTCATGACGTTCTCGGAGGCGACGGGGGTGTTGCAGCCATAGGTGCGATAGATGCGCCAGGGCTGGGCTTCGCCGGTGAGCGGGTTGGTGATGAGGTGCGGCTTGCCGTCGAGGAGGCTGTAGGCGCCGGCGGATGGTTTGTAGGAAGTCGGCGTGGTGATGATGAGGTCGTGGTGGAGGATGCACGGACCGGTGTATTTGAGGGCGGGATTTTTCCAGACCTCGCTGCCGTCCCTGGCACGGAGGACGGCCATGCCTTCCTTGGCCTCGTCCTTCCAGCGGTCGGTGGCGCTCGCGCCGGCCTGGAGCAGGAGGTCGCGTTCCTTCGAGTAACCCAGCCATGTGCCGAAGACGCCGTTGGTGTTTTCCCACAGCGGTCTGCCCGTGCGCAGGTCGAGGGCGACGATGCGGTAGCTCGCCGCGACCTTCTCGCCGCGCGCGGCGGCTTTCAGTTCCGCGCTCTTCGGCAGGCGGTCGAGGCAATAGACGCGGCCGCCGCCGGCGACGATGCCGTTGTGGACGAAGCTGTGCCGCGCGGCGGCCCGCCAGAGCAACGCGCCGGTGTGGCGGTCGAACGCGACCAGGCCGCGGCTCGCGGCGAGGTCGCTGATGGCGGCGAGGAAGTCGAGGCCGGGCGTCGGGAAGCGTTTGTTGAATCGGGCGAAGTCGGCGCCGCCGAGCAGCACGTCGCCGCAGACGCCGATGAAGCCCCAGTCGCCGCCGGTCATCGGGATGCTCCGGAGAATCGCGCCGGTCGCCGCGTCGAGGACGGCGCAATGGTCGCCGACGGCGATGTAAACCCTGTCCTCCGTGGCGACGAAGTTTGCGCCGCGGGCGTTGGCGCCGGGCATGTGGCGCTGGCTGTAGAGCGTGGTCAGGGAATCGGCCAGATGCGTGTTGTCGTGGTAGATGCCGGCGGTGTTCAGGCCGGGGATGGTCGTCTTCCAGAGCACGCGGCCGGTGTAAACGTCGCGCGCGCTGAAGCAGTCCATGCCTTCGAGGAACAACCGCCCGCCGACGACCTGCTCGGACGGGCCGTGGCCGTGGCGCGGCAGCACGTCCATGTGGGTGTTGCCGCCGAACCAGAGCAGGCCCGCCGGCAGCTTCAGCGCGCTGTCGTCGGACTTCACCGAGTTGGCGATGTCGCCGTATTGGTGGGTCCAGTCCGCCGCGCCCGGCAACGCGCCCTCGCGCACGATGCGCACGGCGTTGGCGAGGGTTTCAACCTTCGCCTTCGGCAGGCCGGCGGTGGCGACGCTCTTCGCGCCGGCAATCCACAGCGAGCCGCCGTAGGGCCGCAGCGATTCATAGACCTTCCGCAACGCCGCCGGAGCCAGCGAGTCATCAGCGACGATGAGATTGGCGATGTAGGGCGGCGCGCCAAACGCACCCGGCTGCGCCGCGAGCAGCGACACGCGTTTGCCGTAAAGGCCCGCGCCGTCCAGTTGCCGGCGGAGGCGGTCCACTTTCGCGGCGTCGGCATCCACGCCGATGAGGTGCAGCTTCGACGCTGCCGCCAGCGCCGTGATCAACTGGCCGTCGCCCAGGCCGAGCACGAACGCGTAGCCGTCGCGCGCGCCGGTTTTCTCGATGATCTCCCGCGCCTGCTCAGGTGGAACGCGGCCTCCGGACGCGTTCGCTTTCGACAGAAACGCGCCCGGAGGTCGCGTTCCACCGTCGCCGAACGCCATGATGCGGCCTTCGAGCGTCACGGCGAAGAGCATCCCGTTGGCGGCGAGCACGCGGCGCACGGTGCCCTGCACGCGCTGTGACCAGACGATGGCGGGCTTGCCGCCCTGCTTCGGCGTTTCGATGGCGACGATGGTGTTGGAGCCGGCCGCGTAGAGCCTGTCGCCCGCGCGGATGAGGTCGCCGGAGCCGTCGGCCGGGATTTCCCACTGCAACGATTTGTCCGCCTTCCACGCCTGGATGACTTTGACGGAAGCGCCATCCGGCGCGCTCTGCCGGGCGCGGCTCACGAGCGCCCCGGCAAGCTCGACCTTTTTCTCGGCGGAACTGACCGCGGCGGCGGCGCGTTTGATGGCGTTGGCCTCGGCCGCGTCCTGCGCGTCGGCGAGGTCGTTCTTCGCTTTGAGATGGGCCTGGCGCGCCGTCTCCAGTTTCAACTCCGCTTCCGCGCGGGCGGCGAAGTTCGTGGAGCAGCTCGCGGCGCAATAGACGTGCGTCCTGCCCAGCACCGGCTCGTTGACGGTGAAGGTGGTTTTCTTGCCGGTCGCCAGATCGTGGGCGCGCGTGCCGCGCTCGCGGGTGTGGACGAAGAACTCCTTCTCGTTGGCCATCACCGTCGAGCCGCCGGTGCCTTTGCCGGACTCGGCGATGGGGAAGTAGAGAAACGCGCCGGTCGCGCCGTCGAACGCGGCGGGGATGGAACGGCCGCCCGGCACGAGCAGGAGTTTCTCCGTCGCCACGAGCGCGCCCTGCGGCGCGACGCCCGCGAACGCCGGCGCGTTGTGCGGCTGTTTGACGAACTGCGCGCCGGTGCCGTCGTTGACCCAGACAACCTGCCCGGTCGCGGCATCGAGCGCGTGGATGAACGTGCCCATGAACGGCCAGATGCTCGCGGCAAAGTAAACCACGCCGTCGCGGATGACCGGCCCGCCGCGCGCGGGCCACGCGGAGATGAGGCGGCTGTTGCCGAGCACTTTGCGGTCGGAAGGGCCGCCGCGGTGTTTCCACAGCAGTCGGCCGTCATCGGCGCGCACGCAGTAGAGGCAGCCGTCGTCGCTGGCGAAATATACCTTCCCCTGCCAGCAAGCCGGCGCGAGCCGCACCGGGCCGTTGGCGTAGAACGCCCAGAGCTGTCGGCCCGTCTGGATGTCGAGCGCGACGAGCTTGTCGGCGTCGTTGAACCCGACGAACATCCTGTCGCCCATCACAACCGGCTCGAACACGGTATCGAACGGCATCAGATCCTGGTTCAGCGGATCCTCCCACGCCGGCACGCGCGCCGTGAACTCGCGCACCCAGCGCAGACTCATTTGCACGGGAAGTTTTTCGGGCGAGTCGGCGGTGCGATTGGCGTTGCACCGCCACATCGGCCAGTCCGCGGCTTCGGCATGGAGCGCAAACGCGAACAGCAGCAAGGACGCAAAAGTTTTCATGCAAGGCATCGAACGTTCGGATGACGCGGAATAGTCGCCCACGCGCCAGCCAACGCAAGGGCAAATCGCAGTTGTCGCCGCGATTCCCATGCGGGTAGGATGCCGCGCCATGAACCGACAACTTCTCCGTCGTTCCGCCCTCTGTCTCCTGCTCTGGCTCGCCGCAGTGCCGATGGCGTTCAGCCAGGCGAAACAAAACGCCCCGCCAACCATCGAACAGTTGACAGCGCGCTACGAGAAGGCGGGCCGCGAAGCCTACGACCGGCGGCAGGACATCCTCAAAGCCGCCGCCGTGAAACCCGGCGCGGTCGTCGCCGACATCGGCGCGGGCACGGGGTTGTTCACGATGATGTTTGCCGAGGCCGTCGGCCCAAAAGGCAAGGTCATCGCGGTGGAGATCGAGAAGCGGCTGATCGAGCACATCGCCAAACGCGCGAAGGATGCCGGTTTCGCAAACGTGGAGACGGCGCTCTGCATGGAGCGATCGGTGGAGTTGCTGGCGGGCAGCGCGGACCTGGTATTCCTCTGCGATGTGTATCACCACTTCAACCACGCGAAGGACTCGATGGCGTCCATTCACCGCGCGTTGCGGCCGAAGGGTGAACTGGTGCTGGTGGAGTTCAAGCGCATTCCCGGCAAGACGAAGGAGTGGATCGTGAAACACGTCCGCGCCGGGCAGGAGGTGTTCACGGCGGAGATCGAGGCCGCGGGCTTCAAGAAGGTCGAGGAGCGGGACTTCATGAACGAGAACTACTTCGTCCGCTTCCGCAAAGTGGAACGCAAATAGTCAACAGCTTGACGGCGGATCAATCGCGTCCCTGAGCGGGGGGCGATGACTTGCCCTCCTACCATTTGGACTTTCCCTTCTTCGGCTGCTGTGGCGGTTTTGGCACCACGGCGTTCATCTGCTTGCGCCACTCCAGGACGCGGGCGAACTCGGCGGCGTCGGCGGTGGAGGCGTTGTAGCGGGACACGTCCATGTCCTCGTAGAGCGCACGGTGCAGTGCGGCGTCGAATCTCGGGTTCGGCGTGTTGGCCTGCACGACCGTCGCGTCGCGCCACGCGTTGAGCTTGGCGCGAAGTTGCTTGACGCGCTCCGGCTCGCTCGCAGCGAGGTTGTTCTTCTCGCTGATGTCTTGCGCGATGTTGAACAGCTCGACGCGGCCTTCGTAGAATTCGATGAGTTTCCAGTCGCCGTCGCGCACCGCGCCGTCGGGCTGGCCGCCCTGGTTGTTGTAGTGGGGGAAATGCCAGAAGAACGGTCGCTTCGGCGCTTCGCCGCCGGTGAGCAGCGACGCGAGGCTCACGCCGTCGAGATCCGACGGCACAGACAGGCCGCACACTTCCGCCAGCGTTGGCACCCAATCGCTGTTCACCACCGGTGCGTTCACGACGCGGCCCGAAGGCACGCGGCCCGGCCAGCGGACGATGAGCGGAATGCGCAGGCCGCCCTCGTGGAGGAAGCCCTTGCCGGCGCGATACGGCGTGTTGTGCGTGATTTTCTCGTGCGGCCCCTCGGGCACGTGGAGGCCGCCGTTGTCGGAGGTGAAGACGACGAGGGTGTTTTGGGCAAGGCCGAGCGCGTCGAGCTTGGCGAGAAGAAGGCCAACGGTGTCGTCAAGTGACTCGATGACGGCGGCATAGACCGGCTCAAACGCCTTGCTGTTCTTTGCGACGAGCGGCTCCTTGGCGGCGTAGGGAATGTGCGGCGTGTTGTGCCCAAGGTAGAGGAAGAACGGCCGGCTGCGGTTTTCCTCGATAAACTTCATCGCCTGCGTCGTGAGGTCGTATTCGCCCTTGCCTCCCTCGGTTTCGGACGGCGTCGTGTTGGCCCGGCCGGCGTGAACGACGTCGAAGCCCTGCTCAGCCGGCCCGAAGCCTTTGCCGCCGAGATGCCATTTGCCGATGCAAGCCGAGACGTAACCGGCGGGCTTCAGGTATTCCGGGAGCGTTTTCTCCTCCAGAGGCAACTGCTGGCGGATGACCGGATGAAGCAGTTTCTGTGACGGACAATCCGGTCGGCCCGGCAGATAGGTTGTCAGGTGCAATCGCGCGGGATTTTTGCCGGTCATGATCGCTGCGCGCGACGGCGAACAGATCGGCTGCGCGCAGTAGGCCGACGTGAACCGCGTGCCTGCCGCCGCCATCGCGTCGAGGTGTGGCGTGCGGTGCTCGCGCCGGCCGTAACAACCGAGATCGTTGATACCGAGATCATCGGCGAGAATAAAGACGATATTGGGTTTTGGCGGAGATGATTCAGCGGCCAGACAGACAATGGGCAGCACGAGCGTGGCCATGAGCCACATCCAGCAAGCGGGACGTTTGACTTTCATGATGCGGAGATTACCGAAAGGGGCATGTCTGCCGCCACAGGTTTCTGGTTGCGACAGAAGAGTTTTGAACGGGGTTCGACGCCTGTTCTTGCCGGCCGGACGTGGTTGTGTTAGTCGGAGGGGCGTCATGCCCGGCAAGACTTATCCTCGCCGCCTTTATCTGCCTCCGGCCGGCCGGCCGCGCTGGTTGCCGCGCGACCCTGACGCATGGGATCTGCTCTATCTTTCGTGGGGCCGACGCTGGTTTCGGGACAATCCCATCCCAATCGCCATGCACGACGGCTGGGTCTATGTCGCCGTTCTCGACGGCGCGCCGCAACTGGTCACGGATAGCGGCACCCAACGGATTCGCGCCGGCAGCGTCATCGTCGTCCATCCGGATTGCGCCTACGGCTGGACCGACCAGCCGCGCCACTCGTGCCGCATCCTGGCGTGGCTGTGGCGCTCGGCTCCCGCGCTGGCCACGCTGCAACCACCGGCGGGCGGCTTTCTCTGTTTGAAGCTGGACCGCGCCGCCATGCGGCGGCTCGCCGCGCTGCACGCTAACAGCGTCCGCGAAGTCGCCACCCCGGACGAGGCAGCCGTTCTGTCGTTGCACTGCGCCCGGTTGGAGTTGGACATCATCCTGGCGCGCGCCGGGAACCGGCCGCCCGCAGTGGACTCGCGCTACCGCATGAAGCTGGCGCTGGAGTTCCTGCGCAACAACCTCGCCGAACGCCAGCCTGTCCAACGCTTGTGCGAATACCTTCAAGTGACGCCGGCTGTCCTCAACACGCTCTTTCGCCAGCACAGCGGTGAGAGCGTGAAACGTTTCCTGCTTCGCTGGCGGATGCAGGTCGCCCGTGCCAAACTGCGCGATGAGCATTTGCCAGCGAAACAGGTGGCTTTTGAACTCGGTTACCGTCACGCGAACGACTTCAGCCGCGCCTTCAAACGTTTTTTTGGCGTCACCACGCGCGGCCTGATGAAGCCGCGGGCTGGACGGCGGAAAGTAGCACCAGCAACGAGTCGCAAGACATGCTAGCCGATTGATGTTCTAGCGCGCCGCCACAAGAGCTATGAAGGACATGCACATTCAACCGTCATTACGAACATGAGCCAAATCAGTCATTCCCTCACCCGCCGCTCCTTTCTCCGCCGTGCCTCCACTGCCGTTGCGGGCATCGTGGGCGCGCCTTACATCCTGCCCGCGTTGGCCTTCGGGGCTAACGCACCGAGCAAGCGTGTCACCATCGGCTTTATCGGCTGCGGACGGCAGACCTATCACGCCAACATCCCCGGCTTCCTCAAGGTTGCCGGCGTGCAGGCGGTCGCCGTTTGCGATGTGGACTCCTGGCGCATGACCGAGGCGAAAAAGCAGATCGAAGGTTTCTACGCGAAGAAGAAGGACGGCAGTTTCAAAGGCTGTGCTGCTTATAAGGACTTCCGCGAGCTGCTCGCCGACAAGAGCATTGATGCGGTCATGATCGCCACGCAGGACCACTGGCACGTGCCGATGGCTGTCGCTGCCGTGCGCGCCGGCAAGGACGTGGCGCTGGAGAAGCCGATCACCCGATACATAGACGAGGGGCGGTTGCTCGCGAACGAAGTCGCCAAGCACAAGCGCGTCTTTCGCGTGGACAGCGAGTTCCGTTCGCTGGAGCCGATGCACCGCGCCGCCGAGCTGGTCCGCAATGGCCGCATCGGCAAGGTGCGCGTCGTCCGCACCGGCTCGCCGAAGGAAGTGTTCCCTGACGAGCCGGAGACAGTCACGGAGGCGCCCGCCGAGTTGGACTACGACCTCTGGCTCGGCCCTGCGCCGAAGGTTCCCTACATGCAAAAGCGTGTCCACACGCCGCACGACCTCAAGAGCCGCCCCGGCTGGATGCGCAGCCTCGACTATTGCGACGGCATGATCGCCAACTGGGGCACGCACCTGAACGACATCGGCCAGTGGGGCGCCGGCACTGAGCGCACAGGTCCCGTCGAGATCAAGGCCACGGGCAAGTTCCACGATGGCAAAGTCTGGAACGTGCTGGAGCATTTCGACGCCTACTACAAGTTTGCTAACGGCATCGAGTTCTTCTACCAGATGGGCGAGCCGCACGTCCGCTTCGAGGGCGACAAGGGCTGGATTCACGTCAACTACGCCGCCAGCAAGCTCTCTCCCGAACGCCTCAAGGCCAGCGACCCCGCGATCCTCAAGGAAAAGATCGGCCCCGAGGAAACTCACTTCCCGCTCAAGAGCGAGAAGCAGGACTTCATTGACGCCGTGCGCTCACGCGGACGGACGCTGGAGGACGAGGAAGTCGGCCAGCGCACCACATCGCTCTGTCACCTCGCCCACATCGCCATCCAACTGGGCGGCGTGAAGCTCGCGTGGGACCCCGACAAGGAAGTGTTCGCCAACAACGACGCCGCGAACAAGCTCGCCAAGCGCCCGCCGATGCGCGCGCCGTGGAGCTTCGACAAGCTATGAGAACTCTCGCTTTCAGTTTCCTCATCGTGTTGCTGGCCGGTATCCAGACCGGTTGCCAAACGCCGGCGCGCGATAAACAAGAGGCCGCCGAGACAAACCCGTTCTTCGTCTTCGACAACGGCCTGCGCGGCACAAACCTTACGACCATCGCCTCGCAGCTCGACCTTGCGAAGGAGGTCGGCTTCGCTGGCATCGCGTGGCGCACCGACGCGCCGGAGCGCGTGAAGGAAGTCCTCGATGGCTGCAAGCAACGCGGGATGAAATGCTTCGTCATCTACGCCAACCTCGAACTCAAGGACGGCAAACTGGTTTACAAGCCGGAGTTGAAAGAGATCATCGCGCTTTGCAAAGGCACCGACACGATGATCTGGCCGAACATGACCAGCAAGCAGTTCAAGAACTCCGACCCCGCCGGCGACGACATCGCCGTGGCCGGCTTGCGCGAACTGGCCGGTCTCTGCGACGCCAACGGCCTCCGCATTGCCATCTACCCGCACGTCAACATGTGGGTCCATCGCGTCGAGGACGCGCTTCGCATCGTCAAGAAGGTCAACCGCAAGAACGTCGGCGTGTCGTTCAACCTTTGCCACGCGCTCATTGACGAGGCGGAAGCGCGCATTCCCGCTCTCATCGAAGAAGCTGCGCCCCATCTGTTCGTCGCCTCCATCAACGGTGCCGACAGCGGCATTACCAAGAAGGAAATGGGCCGCGCCATCCAGACGCTCGACAAGGGCACCTACGACGTCGGCATCGTGTTGCGGAAACTCAAAGCCGTCGGCTTCAAAGGCCCCATCGGCCTCCAGTGTTATAACATCAAAGGTGACCCGAAGACACTCCTGACCGGTTCGAGGAACGCTTGGCGGAAGATGTCCGACCTGCTTAAGTAGCCAGAGATCCGCGAGAACAATCATGAAACCAACGCTCAAGTTGTTGACCTTTGCACTTCTCACCCTGACTCCCGTGCTGCCTCTCCTTGCAGCCAACAAGGCGAACACGCTCACCGCAAAAGAGAAAGCCGCCGGCTGGCAGTTGCTCTTCGACGGCAAGTCACTCGCCGGCTGGCGCGCTTACAAGACGCCCAAAGGCACGGGCGAGATCGGTGCGGGCTGGAAGGTCGAGGACGGGCTTCTGAAGAAGAAGGCGGGCGTCAAGGGCGGCGACATCATCACAGAGAAGCAGTTCGACGACTTTGAATTGACGTGGGAATGGCGCATCGAGCCGGGCGGCAACAACGGCGTGAAGTATTTCGTCACCGAGGCGCGCCCGCAGGCGCCCGGCCATGAGTATCAGATGCTCGACGACAAGTTCGAGAAGTGGGCGAAGATGCCGGCGAAGGATCACACGGCGGCGTTCTATCAGGTGTTGCCGCCGGTTGAGGACAAGGGCTACAAGCCGGCGGGCGAATGGAACCGCTCCCGCATCTTCGTGAAGGGCAACCACGTCGAGCACTGGCTCAACGGCAAGAAGGCCATCCAATACGAACTCGGCAGCGACGCCGTCAAGGCCGCCATCGCGGAGAGCAAGTTCAAGAAGTATCCCGACTTTGGCCAGAAGATCAAAGGCCACATCATGTTGACGGACCACACGGACGAAGCGTGGTTCCGCAACATCAAGCTGCGCGAACTCTCGAAGTAGCCGCGCCGATGAGAACGACACAGGCAATCCTCGCAGGCGTCCTTTGTTTCTGCTGTCTTGTCGTCAGCGCAGCCGAGAAGGCCGCCGCTCCGACGCTCGGCTGGGAAGCGATGCCCAACAACACCGGCCTCGCGCTCATCAACAAGACTGCTGGGCTTCCCATCTGGCGCGCGGTGTGCGACCCGGCACAGACGAAGCCCTACATCTATCCGCTCGCCACGCTCGACGGCATGGAACTCACCGCGAACGCGCCCGCCGACCACGTCTGGCATCACAGCCTGTGGTTCGCTTGGAAATACATCAACCACATCAACTATTGGGAGCTGGACAAGAAGACCGGTCTCGCCGCCGGACGCACGAACATCAAGTCCGCCAGCTTCCGCCGCGGCGACGACTTTTCCGCGCGCGTCGAGATGGCCATCGAGTATGCGCCGCCCGGCCAGCCGCCGGTGCTGCGCGAGACGCGCGTGATGAAGTTCACCGCGCCGCGGGCTGACGGCGCGTATGCGATTGACTGGGATGCGAAGTTCACCGTCGGCGACGCGGACATCACGCTCGACCGCACACCGCCCAAGGCCAAGAGCGGCGGTTATGCCGGCCTTTCGCTGCGTTTCCCGAAAGGCACGACGGGCTGGAACTTCCTGACCAGCGAGGGCGCACGCAATTCCGACGAGGGTAACGGCAAGCCCGCGCGCTGGGTGGATTTCAGCGGCCCGACCAGGAAGGGCGCCGTCGCCGGCATCACTGTATTCGATCACCCCGCCAATCCACGCCATCCCACCGCGTGGTATCTGAACGAAGGCCATCCCTATTTCAGTCCCGCGCTCATTTACAAGGAGCCGAGGACGTTGAAGGCCGGCGCGAAGATGCGGCTGCGCTACCGCGTGCTGGTCCACAGCGGCGCTGGTGATGCCGCCGTGTTGGAGCGCGAGTGGAAGTCGTTCGCTAAAAATTAGAGAAAGGAACCCCGCCATGATGACCCGTCGCAATTTCCTCAAACAAGGCAGCGTCGCCACCGGCGCGTTGCTCATCGGCACCCACCGCGCGTGGGCTGGCGCCAACGACCGCGTCCGCCTCGCCGTCGTCGGCATCCACGGCATGGGCCAGAGCCACATCAGGGCTTACAACGAATTGCCCAACGTCGAGGTCGTCGCGCTCTGTGACGTGGACGAGAACCTCTTCCCGGAGGTCATCGCCAAGCACTTCACCAAGAAGAAGCGCCCCGCGCCGAAGACCTACACCGATGTCCGCAAGATGGTCGAGGACAAGGAGATTGACGGCTTCTCGGTCGTGACGCCGAACCACTGGCATACGCTCGCGGCGATTTATGGCATCCAGGCCGGCAAGCACGTCTCGGTTGAGAAGCCGTGCTGCCATAATTTCTTCGAGGGCCAGAAGCTCGTGGAGGCGGCGAAGAAATACCGCGTGCTCGTCCAGGACGGCGCGGAGCAGCGCAGCAACCCGTGCTCGCAGACGATGGCGAAGTTCCTGCACGACGGCGGCCTCGGCGAGGTCTATATGGCGAAGGGCCTCTGCTACAAGTGGCGCAAGACCATCGGCCATTTCGAGGACGAGCCAGTGCCGAAGGGCGTCCACTACGACCTCTGGCAAGGCCCCGCGCCGGCGCGGCCGTTCAATCAGAACCGCTTCCATTACAACTGGCATTGGAACTGGGACTACGGCAACGGCGACATGGGCAACCAGGGCGTGCACGAGATGGACATTGCCCGTTGGGGCCTCGGCGTGACGTTGCCGACGAAGATCAGCGCGATTGGCGGCCACGTGATGTTCAAGGATGACCAGCAGACGCCAAACGTGCTCATGGCGATGTTCGAGTTCCCGAATCCCGATGGCGGCGGCGACAAGAAGAAAATCCTCCAGTTCGAGGTGCGCCACTGGGTCAGCAACAGCGAAGACGGCATGTGGATGAAGAAGGCCGGCGCCGACGGCTACATGGCCACCAGCGCCGGCAACACGGTGGGCAACCTGTTCTTCGGCTCCAAGGGCTACATGGCCAAGAGCGTCAACGAGTGGCGCACGTTCATGGGTGAGAAACGCGAAGCCGGCCCGACCGGCGGTGGCCTTGGCAATCACTACGAGGTGTTCGTCAACGCAATCCGCGACCCGAAACCAGAGACGTTCAACGCCAGCATCGAGAACGGATTTTATTCCTGTGCGGTGATGCATCTGGGCAACATTTCCTACCGGCTCGGCCGCAGCTTGGAGTTCGATCCGAAGACGATGCGCTTCCCGCACGACGAGGAAGCGAACCGAATGCTCAGGCGCGAATACCGCGCGCCGTTCGTGGTGCCGGAAAAGGTATGACGCCACGCGAACGTCTCATCACCACCCTCCGCGGCGAGATCGCCGACCGCGTGCCGGTCGCGCCGTTCGTGCAGGAGGAATACCTCTCCTTCTACTACCCGCAGAAGCCGAAGCTTGACCGTGTCATTGACGCCACGGAACTGGCCAACGAACTCGACTTCGACCTGATGGCGAAGCATCGCGCGCTGGAGGCGCCTCACTTCTTCCGGCGCAGCCATCCGAACTGGGAACTGCGCCGCAGCGAGACGCGCGGCGACGGCATGATCCGGCGGAAGTTGGAGATCGTCACGCCAGCGCGGACGCTTGTGCAGGAGGAGACCGGCCCGGACAGCGGCGCGGCCACGACCGGCGTGCGGTTCCATGTCACGCGAACGCTCTTGCAGGACGCGGACGACACCGAGGCGTTCCTGAAATGGCTGCCCGCGCTCGACAACGAAGACATCAGCTTCATGCGCGAGACGGCCGAGGCATGGCGGCGCGTCATTGGCGACCGCGGCGTGCTCGCGCCGTGGGGGTTCGCCGGCGTGTTCAACTTCTGCGCCGACCTCTGCGGCATGGACAACTTCTACGTCGCGCCCTACATGGACGAGGCGGCCTATCGCGCGTTGATGAGCGGCGTGGCCGATGCGATGTGCGCCTACAGCGCGGCGCTCGGCGAGACGGCTATTGACTGCATCGGCATCCAGGGCCACATGGCTGGCGGTTCGACCACCGGGCCGGATTTCTTCCGCCAGTTCGTCCAGCCTTACGAGAAGCGGATGATTGACGCCATCCACGCCGCGGGCAAGTTCAGCGTCTATCACAACTGCGGCTGCGCGAAGATCCTCTACGACAACTACCGCGAACTGGGCATGACCGTCTGGGAAACCGTCTCCGAACCGCCACGCGGCGACAACAAACTTGCCGACGCCAAGGCCGCCCTCGGCAACCGTATCTGCCTGCTCGGCAACCTCGATCACGTGGATTTCCTCAAGCGCGCCACGCCGAAGGAAGTGGACGCCGCCACGCGCGCCATTGTCCGCACCGGCAAGCCCGGCGGCCGCTACATCTTTTCCACGTCCGACTATCTGGAGAAAGGCACGCCGCGCGAGAACGTCGTCGCGATGATCGAAGCCGCGAGGGACGAAGGGCGCTACGTGTAGCGGAAGGTGAAAATGTCCCGCGCGTCCTCGTGCGACGTTCTATCGTTCGCAGCAACGAACGAATAGGAAAGACGCAAAGCGGAAAAGAGTCTCTGACTTCAACCCTTCCCGTCTTTCAGGTCCAACCCATCCGGCAAATCGCGCGCGGTTTCGGGTTTGGAAGGTAGGGGTTTTCCTTACGCGCTATCCGGGTGTTTCCTGAATGGCGCGTATTGTATCTACTGGGTAGTATTCCTCGCCAATAACACGGGAAAGTTCTCAGGCCATCCATGCTTGATGAATGCGATCCCGAGGAGTCGTGAGTCATGATAACCATTTTGGAGATCTGGGGAGTCTGCCTGTTCGCGCTTTTCATCTTCTGTCTGGCCTTGTGCCGGGCGGCCAAACAACCGATCCCCGGCCTCCGGCACCCGCATCCCACGATCCTCGTCGTGGACGATAATGCGGGCGTCCTCAACACGGTTCGCATGGGATTGGAAAACGAAGGCTACACAGTCCTCACGGCCTCCGATCCGCACGACAGCATCCAGTTGTTCAGGGAACAATCTCGGAACATCAGCCTGGTTCTATTGGATTTTTGCATGCTTGAAATGACCGGGAATCGAGTCTTTGACCAATTACGGATGATTGACCCTGAAGTGCCAGTCTTGCTCATGACCGGTTTCCGCGAGGACATCGAAACGGCCAGGAAACTTCAGAACAATGTTCAAGGCTGCCTGCTCAAACCGTTTCCCTTGGGCGACCTGATCGAGAAGGTCCGGGAATTGGTTAGCTTCGCCTGAGCAGCGCAGTGTCGCGTGCGTTACTGGACGACGCGCTTCTGTTCAGCCCTTCCGGATGATGCGCTTCTCGCGGTCGTAAACCGTGCGGACGCCGAGGTTGAACGACTCCACGGCCATGATGCAGGCGACGGAGTGCTGATAGCCGGCCTCGATCGGCGCGCGCGTGGTCTTGCCGCTGCGGATGCATTGCAGCCAATCTTGGAAGTGGTCGGGGCCTTCGATGCCTTTCACGTTGTTGACGCCGCGGATCTTGCCGTCGCGCTTCGGGCCGCCCTCGGCGCTGCAACTCGGCGCAGCCCAGTTGTCGAGGTTCAACTGGCCTTTCTCCGTGTAATACCGATGCCGCCGGCCGCCGGAGTGGCCCATGTTGCATGAGAACACCGCCATGAAGCCCTCCGGATAAACCCACAGCGCCTCTGCGTGGTCCGGCGAGGTGAACTTGTGTTCGTCATTCCACGTGAACGTGCCGCCCAGACAGACGCAACTGGTCGGGAATTGCGCGCCGGTGATGTAGTGCAGCAGGTCAACGAAGTGGCTGCCGAAGCCCGTAATGGGGCCGTCGCTGAAATCGCGATAGCCATACCAACCGGAGTAAACGTCGGCGGCGAACTTCCGCTTCGGCGCGTCCATCTGGAACTCCTCCCACGCCACGTCCTCCTTCTTCACGTCCTTCAAGTAACGATACCAGTAGGGCTGGTCGCTGTTGCGGCATTGCTCGATGCGCGATGCCTTGCCGAGCAAGCCGGATTTCCACAGCTCGCGGCAGGCGGTGCTCGTCGGCAGACTGCGAATCTGCGTGCCGACCTGCGCCACGACGCCTGCCGCTTTCACCGCGTCCACCGAGCGAACCAGCTCCTCCATGTTCTTCGCCATCGGTTTCTCGACATAGATGTGCTTCCCGGCCTTTGCGGCGGCTTCGAGATGCGTGGCGTGTTGGTGGTCGCACGAGGCGATCATCACCGCGTCCACGTCCTTGCACGCCAGCAGGTCGCGATAGCTGACGAACTGTTTCGCGTCGAGGCCATACCATTCTTTGCAAAGCGCCGCTGCTTGCTCGCGCGCGACGCGCCACGGGTCGGCCACCGCCACGAACTCAACGTTCTCGGCCTTGTCGTGCTTGTGGATGCCGGTCATGTGCGCCCCGCAGCCGCGGCTGCCGCAGCCGATCTGGCCGATGCGGATGCGCTCGTTCGCGCCGACGATGCGCGCGTAGCTGCGCGCTGTGAACGACATGGCCGTCGCGCCTGCAGCGGCTGTCTTGAGAAAATCCCTGCGGTTACAGTTGGCTTGCATGGTTCAACTCTCCTGGATGGGTTGTCGGCGTCTCGATTCCATACTCCGACTCCGCACTGTCATGACGATACCGCAACACGGTCCACCGTCTTCTTGGAGACGCCGGCGTGTTCTCTCGCTTCTCGTGTTCGCGTGCCCGGCGGCGCGACTACTTGCCGCCGTTCTTTTGCAGCTCGGCCAGCAGTTGGTCCACGGCCTTGTCCATCGCCTCGCCCCGGACGTTCTTGAACCGGACGACGCCCTTGTGGTCGAGGACATAGATGGTGGGGTAGGAACGGACACCCCAAGCGGCGGCAATCGGTCCTCCGCTGCCGTCAAACCAACTGCGCCATGCCATCTCTTCCTTGCGGCAACGCTTCTTCGTCTCACTCTTGTCCGAGTCACTGTTGATGCCCAGCAGTGCGAACGGCTTGCCTTCCAATCGTTTCACGAGCGACCGCTCGTGTGGGATCATAGCCCGGCAGGGTGGTCACCAAAAACCCCAGAAATCCAGGACGACCACTTTGCCGCGAAACTCGCTGAGTTTCATGGGCTTGTTGTCGAGGTCTTTCCCCTTGATTTCCGGAGCCACCTGTCCGATGTCGAAGCCGTCCCCGCCCGCCCGGCTCTTCCTGCTCGTCTGCGCGTTGGCCGCGTCGAGCGCGCACACCACGAGCAACAACACGATGCTGACTGCGATGCGTTTCATGTGGTTCCTTGTTGCGGTTCCTGTGCTTTCTATACGCGCCCGGTCGCCCGATTACAAGTTCTCGCTGGCCTCCAAGTCTGATCAACCGGCGGTCGGCAGGATTCACCAAGAACGAGCAGTTGTAATTGAGCAAACAAAGCCGTTCGCCCGTCACAGTCCTGACGGGTGATCTACGAACGTCCACGGGAGACGAAACTTTCGCGCCACGTTCTCCGCCAGCGCCCGCACGCCGAACGTCTCCGTGGCGTAGTGCCCGGCAAAGAACACTGTGATGCCCAGTTCTTCTGCGATACCGAACGTCTCGTGCCCACCCTCGCCGGTCAGGTAGGCGTCCACACTGGCGTTCGCAGCCAGCTTCAGTTCGCCGCCCGCGCCGCCGGAGCAGACGCCCACTGTCCGCAAACGCGCCGGACCGAACGGCATCGTCTTCAGTGCGCCGTCCACCCGCATGACGCGGCAAATCCGCGCGCCCAGTTCCTCCGCCGACATCGGACGCGGCAACAGGCCGCGCCAGCCTATCGGTGCGCCGTGGTGTTCCAGGAACGGCTCCAACCGCTTCAGGCCGAGGCCGCGCGCGATGAGGATGTTGTTGCCGAACTTCGGATGCGCGTCGAGCGGCAGATGGCTGGCATAGACCGCGAGGTTGCCCTCCACGAGCGCGCGGAGTTTCCGGAAATGCCGCCCCGTCCACGGCTGAGGTTTCGACCAGAACAGCCCGTGGTGCGCCAGCAGCAAATCCGCCTTCGCGCGGATGGCGGCCTTGATGGTGAACTCGCTGGCATCCACCGCCGCGGCAATCTTCGTGACCCGGCCGCTGCGGTTCTCGCATTGCAGGCCGTTGAACGCGTCGTCGTAGTCCTTCAACGCGGGAGCGCGCAAGAGGCGGTCGAGGTGGGCCGTGAGCCTGCCGAGCGAGATGCCGTTCATGCCGCCGATTTTGACGGTAACGCCGCGCAGCTCACAAGCAAATTCCCGGAGCGCGACCGGCACCGGCGCATCTCAGTTCTGCACAGAAAGCTGAAACACCAACTCCGGTTGGGAGTCGTTCATGGTTTGGGCTTCACACTGCATCGCCTGGGAGCGCGGGCATCCTGCCCGCCAGTGGATGAACAAGTGGTTGAGGTCAATGGTCAGCACGGCGTTGCCACGCAGGTCGTTGACGGCGATGCGATGGAGGAAGCCGTCGTCGAGGCCGGGCAGTTCAGCGGCGGCTGCGGTCATTGGAGTTTTCAGGCTGCACGTCCACGCTCCACGTGATCGGCGAGCGCACGTCGTCCACGCGCACGGAGAACTCCCACGGGAAACGCTCGACCTTCACCTGCTGCTCGACGCTATCGCCCACGCGATAGCGGAGCGTCGCGCTTTTGCAGTCGTCGAGGCCGGCGGCGATGTAAACGTAGAGGTCGCGCCAAGTGAACGGCGGCACGCAGATTTCCGTGCCGATGGCCTCCAGCTTCGTGCCGGCGACCGGCTGCCGGCACAGGCCGTTCCCATCCGGCAGTGGCAATTTCGTTGGCGGCACAGCGCGATGCGTCGGCACGTCAATCTTCACGCCGTCGAGCGTCAGCGCAGCGATGCCGAGCGGGCGCAGTCTCAACGTCACCGCGCCGTCTTTCAGCCGCAGCGGCGACGCGGGCTTGTTGTCGAGCCGCACGGAGAGCTTCGCACCGTCCACGGCCCGGCCGAGCGCCTGCGGGTCAAATTTCACGCGCACCGTCTGCTCTTCACGGACCTGGTTCAGCAGCACGATGTGGAACTTTCCGCCGCCGTGGGCGAGGACGCGGTCCACGTTGATCGTGTCCACTGTCGCCGCCGTGCGGTGCAGCCACGGCCATGCGGGCTGGCCATAGACCTTGCCCGGCGCGTGGCCGCGCAGCCGGTTGTCAAACCAGACGTAGCCGCACTGGCGCACCGACGGAAAACTCACCGCGCCCTTCGACCGCGTCTCGGCGTCAGTGAAGAGGTAGTCGAGCACATAGGCCGCGAACGGCGGGATATGGTGGAAGTAGAACCACGTCACGTCCGGCCCGGCGACCGGATACTCCGGCCGCAGATATTGGTCCGTCATGCCGTCAATGTAATAGCCCGGATAGTTGCCAAAGCGTCCGATGGTGGCGTTGCGCGCGGCGGTGCGGAACAGTTCGTCGCCCGTAAGCCGCGCCAGCCGCAACAGATTCGGCGCCCAGCAGTTCATCGTAATGTTCGCGTGCCGCTCGGAGCGCGTGTAGGTGCACGGCTGTTCCAGCCCGAGGCCGGCGTTGCTCACCTGCCACGCGGGCACGCGCTTCTCTGGCAGCCGCGCCGGCGGCAAGTCGAACTTTGCCTTCTCGTCGCTGGTCTGCTGCGCGCCTTCGATGAAACCGCGCCGGTAACGCTTGTCGCCATACCACCAGACGTGCTCGGCGCTCTCGTAGTTCCCGCCGGGATGAATCGTCGTCTCGCCGGCCGGCACGCGCGGCTGCGTCCACAATGTCGTCACCAGCCAGCGCGCCGCGGTCGCCGCCGCGTCGAGAAACCGCTGCTCGCCTGTCGCGTCATAGACATGCAGCAGCCCTTCCCAGTCCGGCACGAAACTCATGTTCACGAACGGCATCACGCCGAGGTCCTTCGTCGGCAGCCGTGTGAGGTTCTCGGCGACGTATTTGTCGGCCGCCTCCACCGCCGCGTCCCGCCAGCGTTTCTCGCCGGTCAAGCGATACAACGCCAGCGCGTCTTCGAACGGTTGCACGTGACTGTAGCCCTTCGTCACGCGCGGCCGGCCCTTGTCGTCGAGGCAGAACCCGCCCAGCGCCGGCGAGCACCCGTGCGTCATCGCAAACGCGCTCGCAAACACCGCCGCGCCATACGTGGACATCGGCCCGCGCATCGTCTGGTGGCGGTAGTAGTTGTCGCCGATCTCGCGCTCGGCGGCGAAGTGCGCGCCGGGCCGCGAGATCATGAACTCCAGCGCCGGCAGCGCGAACCGCCGGTAAAAATCCTCGTCGCCGGTCAGTAAGTAGTAGCTCAGGTAGGTCAGCGGCGACGAATGCGACACGACGTTGCGGCTCTCGATGTTCCACGGCCCCTTTGCGCGCGCGTCCCAGCCGGAAGCCTTCTCGTCGCGGATCAGGTCGAGGAGATTCAGCGCCGCGTCCGACACCGACGCATACACCGGCCGCCGGTAATCGCTCAGCCCAAACACCTCCGTCGCCACGCGCCGGTAGGCGGCAAATCCCTCTCCCGCTTGCAGCCACACGCGGAACCGCGCGCGCAACGGCCCGGTGCCCGCGACCACGCTGCCGGGCTGGCCGAGCACCGGCGAGTAGAGGTGCGGCTGCGCCTGGCCCGTCTCGTTGCGGAGGCCAAACGCATAGCGCGAGTTCCGCGGGCCGGCCCACTCGAACGGCAGTTCACCCGGCTCCGCCACGAGCGCAAGCGACGCGCCGTTGCGGTTCACCAGCGCCAGCGGTGTCGGCGTGTGCGAGTTCAGCAGCGTCACCGGCTGCGCCGGAAAACGCTTCGCGTGATACATGAACGGCAGCAGCAGGAAATCCACATCCTCCAGAGCCGAAGCGACAAGGCTGTGATAGCCGAGCGAGAAATGCCCCGGCCCGTTCGGCACGAAGTCGAGCGTCGCTTGCGCTTGCGACTGCCTGCCGCCAAGCTGCCATGTCGCTGTCAATCGGCCGACCGGTAGCGGCGGAAAACCAAGCTCGACGGTCTGGCTGTCCACCTGTCGCGCTGCAATCGGCCGCAGCGCAAAACATTGGCCCGCCGCCCACGGCGCCGTCGGTGGCCCCGCGCGCGTCTTTACTGACGCGCCGCCGGCGCTGACTTCAATTTCCGAACTAAGGCTGATGTCCCAAGCCGGATGGACACGCGTCGCGATGATCTTCGGATCGCTCTCCTTCGGCCGGAACAGCACGCGATAACCTTCCGCGCCCGGCTCGCCCCGCAACGACTTCCACTTGCCGCCGTCACGCAGTGCTGCTTGCAACGCAATCACCGGCCCGCCCGCCGTCGCCGCGCGATGAAACGCCCAGCGAACCGCATCGTTCGCGAGCGTGGCGACCGCTTCCGGCTCCACGCGCTGGAGCGGTTCCGGCAACAACCGCGCGCCCACAGTTGTAGAGTCGGCCGTCCCGGTCGACGCAGTCGTCTCACGCAAAGCCTTGCCATCACGTTGCGGCGTAGCGGCCGGGACGACCGCCACTACAACGCCTGCGCCGCCGCTCTTGTTCTGAGCAACCGCCGCTATCTTCAACGGAACCATCTTTGCCGTCGCCTTGCCCAACGCGTGCGGCAAACCTTTCGGCCGGTAGCTGGGGCTGTCCGTCAGCAACAGCGCGTCGCAACGTGCCGACGCCGTGCTCGCCTCGCCGATCACGATCAGCGTCGGGCCGGCGGAGAGGTTGAACTCGCCGCCGTCTTCCCACTCCCAGCCTTCGATGCCTTGCTGGCCGTGTTTGCCGAACACCTTCGCCGCGCGCATCGCGCCGAGCCGGACGGTGAAGTTGCGGATACCGGGCCGGTCGTCCGGGAAATCCCTGCTGCGCACCCACAGCCGCCAGCGCCCCGCCTTCGGCAACTCGATCGCGCCGACCGCGGGCGCGGGCTGCGCCTTCATCCCCGACCAGAGAAACTCGCGCGCACCGTGCGTCTCGCGCGTGCTCTGCCACCCGCCGCTGGCTTCGAGACTTTTGGCTTCCACAAGCAGAGTGGTCGCGCGGCCTGTCGTCGCCGGGAAGAGTGAAAGGAGGATCGCCAGCAAAGCGGCGGCGCGGCACCGAAACACGCGGTCAATCATCATGCTCATGTCGGCCGCGATTCTGAATCGCCCGCCGTCGAACATCAAGCCGCTCCGTCCCCGAAAACGTTCCGGTTTGATTACAACTTTGACACTGCCATGCCCGACCCAGACAACTGTTGGCGCGTAGACGTTTGTGCGTTAGCATTCGTCTATGGTCTGGGCAGATTAAAAGAGGATGAAAGAAAATGGACGATCCAAAATATCCAAGATGTGAAATCTGCAACTTCCCTGCAACACACAGTTACAACGGCGACAAGACACACTGCGATTGCCTTCGTTGTGGTCGCTTCAGCTTCACAGGGTCAGTCCAAGCAAAACTGCTGAGCGCGATACCTTCCCGAGTGGGAGCGAATATGTCGGGTTTCTTGCGTGAGAACAGTCCGATTGACATTGACACTCAGAATGTGAGCCGTCTGATGGCGACTCCAACTCCTAGCGTCCCACAACGGGCTGAAAAGCTGCTGAAACTTCTTCATAGAATGAGGCCTTCTGCTGGAGCTATTGTGACCATTCCCCGAGAGGCAATCTATACCTTGTTCCAATACCGCGACATGCCGTTCACGGACCCTGTCCACGACAAGTATGCTGCGGATTTCACTCTTGCGTCGTCAGTCTGCGGGTCGTGCTGGGCAGAAGATTACTCAGAGTTTTCTTTCATACTGGAGAGATACCTCTGCAAGCAAATGCAGTTTCTAGAGCGCGTAGACAATGATTACAAAACATCTCAAATACATAGTCTCGCCAGCAGCATGGGAGTTTCTTGAGAGCCGCGGCTCGAACGACGAGAGCACAACGGTTTTCGTTGCGATGTCTTTCAATCCTGAGAATCCTGATCTGTCCGAGTTCTATAAATCTGGCATCGAAAAAGGACTTGAAGATGCCGGCTATGAAGCGGAGCCGGTGAATAGAAAAGAGCATTTGAACCTGATAGATGATGAGATCATGGCGGGGATACGAAAAAGCCGATTTATAGTTGCTGATCTCACGGAACAGAGAAACGGGGTTTATTTTGAGGCGGGGTTTGCTATGGGCTTGGGACTGAAAGTTGTTTGGTCATGCGAGAAACGAGAGCTTGAGGGGAAGATCGAGGGGAGAAAAGTCCATTTCGATGTGAACCATTACGACATTCTGCCTTGGGAAAAAGGCGCACTGGATGATTTTCGAAAACGTCTTCGGAACCGGGTCGAGGCGAACTTTGGCAAGGGGACGTTTAAGCGGTCGTAATACGGGTTTGCTTCTGCGACCAAAACGCAATCGTCTTCGGAGCCGGTTCCCAATTCTTGGCGGGATCAACGCCAACACTTTCTTTCCCACGCCGCACAGCCAGACTCTTCTCGTCTCTACGGCGCGAACTGTTTGTAGAACATCACGGCGGAGATGGCGAAACCGATGGCGGTGATGATCTGGCGGCGGAAGGTTGAGAGTTGAACAGGGAAGGCGAGAAGACGGGGCTTATGGACCGACGCGAACCACTTGACTGGCTTTGCAGCGAGGCAGGGCTGCGAGGATCGCGGGCACCAGAGGTTGGAGATCTCGGAAGCGGTTGCTGGGGCAACCCACCACGAGCACTGCGACCTTGAACTTGGGCAGGTGCTGCTGAAAGGACAGGTTCCTGTCCACGGTCAGGAAGACGTCAAAGCGGCCTTCGGCCAGGGCGAGTAGGCGGCCGTTCTTGATGGTTGCCCAGCCCATTTGCGGCACGGTCTTGACCGTGTGGCCGGTGAAATAGCGCGCCAGACGTTTCGGCACGCATTCGTCGAGCAGGATGTTCACTTTAGAGGCAGGCTGCCAGAAGCTGTTCCTTGGCTTGTTCGAGGAAGGTGATGGCTTGTTGGCGTGAAACCGTCGGGAAATCCTCCAAGAACTCATCCAGCGAATCGCCAGCTTCGATGTAGTCGAGCAGTGTCTGGATTGGCACTCGCGTTCCGTCAAACACCGGAGTGCCTCCCATCACGTCGGGCAATGAACTGATGATCTTTCGCTTCACGGACTTATGCTAGGCCAGCCGCGAGAGAAAATCAACGGTCTGACGGCGAAAGAATTCTGGAAGCGTGGAGGCGGATGAGGACTACGGCGCGAACTGTTTGTAGAACATCACGGCGGAGATGGCGAAGCCGATGGCGGTGATGATCTGGCGGACACGGTGTTGGGGGATGCGTTGGGAGAAGTGCGCGCCGAGATAGTAGCCAATCAGCGCGCCGCCGGTCATGACAACCGCCTTCGGCCATTCGATGAGACCCGCCCAGATGAACCACGCGGCAGCGACGAGGTTGATGAGCGAGCCGAGGATGGTCTTGAGCGCGTTCATCTCGTGGATGTCGCTCAGGCCAAGGAAACCCAGCGAGGCAAGCATGAGGATGCCGATGCCCGCGCCGAAGTAGCCACCGTAGAGGGCGACGAAGAACTGGAACAGCACCGCCGCCCAGACGACGCGATGATGCGGTGAGGTGGTTTCGGACTTGTCCGCGAAGCCGGCGAAGCGGCGCAGCGGCGCTTGGGCCAGGAACAGGATCGTTGCAAACAGCAAGAGGAACGGCACCATCTTCGCGAAAACTTTTTCCTCGGTGCAGGTGAGCAGGATGCCGCCGAGCAAACCGCCGAGCAGGCTCACGGGCACGAACCGCCGCAGCCACGGCCGCACCGCCGCGATCTGCCGGCGATAGCCGAACAAGCTGCCCGCGGTGCCGACAACCAGCGCGAGTGTGCTGGTGGCGTTGGCGACGGTGGCCGGCGTGCCGATGAGCAGCAGCGTCGGGAACGTGAGCAGTGTTCCGCCGCCCGCGATGGCGTTGACGGCGCCCGCGGCAGCAGCGGCAGCGGTCAGGGTGATGGCGTCTATGACGGTCATTGGTTGCGGAGAATTTGACCGATTGCGCGCGGAACGCAAGGCAACAAGTTGGGTCCAGGCTTCGCCTGTTTACCGCAGGGAGGGGCTGGCACAGATGAATCGTCCTGGCTGGGCGTTGTTTGGAGGTTGTTGATCTGCGTCAATTCCCGCGCCACTCGAAAATGGGAGGATGGCGGCGATGAGCCATCAGAGTCTGCGCCCGGATGGCCGCCCAAGCGCAAAACGCCGGTGAAGGTTTAGGCAAAGCGCGAGTTGAACTCCGGCCACGGGCCGGATACAAACAAGGAAGTTGGCTGCACGTCACCGAAACAAACAAGGAACCGAGAACATGAAGAACATCATCTGCCGACATGTCATCGTTGCGGTGTGCTGTCTGTTGTTGACGACGCCTGTTTTTGCCGCCGAGAAGTCGGGGCCGGTCGTCACTAACGAAAACAAGGCATGTGTGCAGTGCCATCGCACGAAATCAGCCGCGCTGGTGATGGAGTGGGAGCGTTCGCGCCACGGCGCGGCGGGCATCGGCTGTCTGGACTGCCACCGCAGCACGCCGGACGCGCCGACCGGGTGGCAGCACCACGGCGTCTGGGTCTCGACGCTCGTGACGCCGAAGGATTGTTCGCAGTGCCACGGCGACGAATACAAACAGTTCTCGCGCAGCCACCACGCGCGCGCCGGCGAAATCCTCGCCAGCCTCGACAACGTCCTCGCCGAAAAAGCCGCCGGCATGCCGGGCAACATCGCCGACGCCGTCAACGGCTGCTGGCAGTGCCACGGCAGCATCGTCAAGCTCAAGCGCGACGCCAGCGGCAAGGTGCTGCGCACCGGCAGCGAGAACAAGCCGGTGATTGACCCGATGACCTGGCCCAACAGCGGCATCGGCCGGCTTAATCCCGACGGTTCCAAAGGTTCCTGCAACGCCTGCCACTCGCGCCACTCTTTCGAGGCGAAAGTGGCGCGCTCGCCGGAGAACTGCGGCAAGTGCCATCTCGGCCCCGACCATCCGCAAAAGGAAATCTACGAGGAGAGCAAGCACGGCATCGCCTTCCACGCCAACCGCGAGAAGATGGCATTGGACAAGGAGGCGTGGGTGCTCGGCAAGGACTACTCCGCCGCGCCGACCTGCACCACCTGCCACATCGGCAGCCACATGACGCCGAAGGGCGAGACCACCGCCAACAGCCACGATGTCGGCGGGCGGATCAGTTGGACGCTCCGGCCCGTCGTCAGCACCAAGCTCAACCTCGTCATCTTCGAGGACGGCGCGCAGGAGGATTATCCCGACACCAAACCGCTGCCGAAGATCGGCGACGAAGTCACCACCAGCGAGAAGGTCGTCGAGAACGAGGCGCTCGTCAGCAAGCCCGTCAAGCGCCGCGTGGCGAAGATCTCCACCTGGCAGCAGCGCCGCGACGACATGAAGGGCGTCTGCCTCAACTGCCACGCCAGCACCCACGTGGACAACTTCTACAAGCAGTTCGACGACCTCGTCGTTCTCTACAATGACAAGTTCGCCAAGCCGGCGCAGCAGTTGATGAACGACCTCACCGCCGACGGCGTGCTGAACCCCAAGGCCCCCTTCGAGCACGAGCTGCAATGGGTCTTCTACGAACTCTGGCACCACGAGGGCCGCCGTGCCCGCCACGGCGCGAGCATGATGGGGCCGGATTACACGCACTGGCACGGCATGTATGAAGTCGCCAAGCATTTCTACACCAAGTTCCTGCCCAAGGTGGTCGAGACCGCCGCGAAAAAGCCGGAGTTGAAGAAGAAATACGAGCAGAAGGTCCAAGCCCTCCTCGCCGGCGACGCCCACCGCTGGAAGAAAGGCATGACCGCCGAAGAAGCCGAAGCGATGCGCAAGGAGTATCAACAGCGCTACGGCAAGTAGGATAGCGTGGCGCGGACATTGAGGGCGTGATGGCTCGTTGGCGGGCATGATGATTGCCTTCTCGAAGACACGACTGCCGGACCAGGTCGGGCTTGCAGGTAAAGAAGCTGAATAGGTTTGTCAACGCGCTCAGAGGGCGATATACGTAATCCGCCGCCGATCAAAAGCGCGCAATGCCGCCAAGCGAACAAGGTAACGACGCAAGCAAGCCACTTCACCTCCTGATCATCGAAGATTGCGCCGACGAAGCGCAGTTGTTGGTCAGTTTGCTGGGCGAAGGCGGCTACGCTGTGGTTTCGGAACGCGTGGACACGGCCAAAGCCATGCGTGCGGCGCTCGATCGCGGGCCGTGGGACATCGTCATCTCGGATTACCACATGCCGCAGTTTGACGGGCTGGAGGCACTTCGGCTGCTTCAGGAAAGCGCGCCGAACATCCCGTTCATCATGGTCACCGGCACTCTCGGCGAAGAGGTGGCCGCCGGCATCATGAAAGCGGGCGCCGACGATTTTCTGCTGAAAGACAGACTGGCGCGGCTCGTGCCGGTGGTGGAGCGCGCGTTGCGCGAGGCTCAGGAACGCCGGCAGCGCAAGAGGACGGAGGAGGCGTTGCGAGTGAGCGAGGAGCACTTCCGCCAGATCGCGGAGAACATCCGCGAAGTATTCTGGATGGCCGAGCCGCTGACCCGGAAGATGCTCTATATCAGCCCCGCCTATGAGGAAATCTGGGGGCGCTCCTGGGCCAGCCTCTACGAAAACCCGGCTTCGTTCCTAGACGCCATCCATCCGGAAGATCGGGAGCGAGTGGTTAATGAACTGGCGGTCCAGAAAGACGGTCTGCCCTTCGACCACGAATACCGCATCATACGGCCTGATGGGGCCATCCGGTGGGTTCGGGATCGCGGCTTTCCCGTCAAGGACAAGACTGGCCGGGTTTCCTACTATGTTGGTGTGGCTTGGGACATCACGGATCGCAAGCAGTTTGAAGAGAACATTCGGAATCTCAACGCTGAACTGGAACAGCGCGTTCTCCGGCGCACCGCCGAGTTGGAGGCCGCCAACAAGGAACTCGAAGCCTTCAGCTACTCGGTCTCCCATGACCTGCGCGCGCCGCTGCGGGCCATCAACGGCTTCGCGAGCGTCCTCTCCCAGAACTACGCGAAGCAGCTTGACGAGGAAGGCCGGCGCACGCTGGGCTTTGTCTGCGCCGAGGCCGTGCGGATGGACCAGTTGATCAATGATCTGCTGGCGTTCTCGCGGGCCGGGCGGCAGGCCATGCACCTGCTGGAGGTTGAAATGGGCGTGCTGGTCCAACGCACGTTCGACGAATGCGTGGCCCACGCGCCGGGCCGCAGCATCCAGTTCAAACTGCATCCGCTGCCGACGGCGCCGGGCGACCCCGCTTTGCTTCACCGCGTGTGGACCAATCTCATCTCCAACGCCATCAAATACACCCGGCCCAGACCGGTGGCCCAGATCGAAATCACCGGACAGGCCGGCAACAACGAGGTTGTCTATTGCGTGAAAGACAACGGCGTCGGTTTTGACATGGAGTATGCGTCGAAGCTCTTCGGCGTGTTCCAACGACTGCACAGCGAGACGGACTTCGAAGGCACCGGCGTAGGACTGGCGCTGGTCCGGCGCATCGTCGAGCGCCACGGCGGCCGCATTTGGGCTGAAGCCAAGCTCGGTGAAGGCGCCACCTTCTGCTTTGCCCTGCCCAACGTCGTCGAGAGCGGCTCCTGATTCTTCGAGGAACCATCGCCAGCTGTTTGTTTCCTGCTCAGGCGCGAATCATCGTCAGCATCATCTTGAAACGGACCGGCGCCTTGAGGGCGTGAGGCTCGTTGGCGGGCATGATGATGAACTCGCCGGCTTTGACGCGGTGGACCTTGCCGGAAATGGTGATGTCCGCCTCGCCATCGAGCACGTTGATGAGCGCGTCGAACGGCGCGGTGTGTTCGCTGAGGCCTTCGCCCGCGTCGAAGGCGAACAGCGTCACGGTCCCGACCTTCTTCTTGACGACTTGCCGGCTCACGACCGAGCCGGGCTGGTAATCCACCATGCCGAGTGTGTTGAGCACCTGCGCTTTGAACTTGGCGGTTTCATCTGTGTTGAGGTTGCTTTCCATGGTTGTGTCTCCTGTGTTGGGTCAATGTTTGAGATCGGCGGCCGGCGGTTTCGCGGCTTGCGCGACGCGCTCAATGTAGTGGATGAATTCCACATACGCCTCCACGTATTCGCGGCCGGCCTCCGCGCTGTTGTCGGCGTTCTCCTTGGCGGCGTGCGCGCGGTCAAACCGCTTTCGGATGCCGTCGGCAACGGCGTCGGCGAGCGTTTCCGCCAGAGGCTGCACGCGACCGCTAATCAAAGCCTCGTCGGCCTTGGCGACGGCAGTCTCAACTTCGGCGCCCGCCGGTCTCGGCGGGGCGTCCGGCGCGCCTTCGCCGGCGCGGTGAATCCTCACGAGTGTTTCGGAAAAATACTTGTCGGCGAATTCCTTCGCCTCCGGGCCGAGCTTTCTGACGGCCAGCGTTTTCTGAAACGCCTCGCGGATCCCGGCCTCGCGCTCTTTCTTCACCCACTTCAACGCCGGCGTCACGTCGCCTTTTTCCAGCGCCGTTTTCGCAGCGGTCACGACCGGCCCATCCATGGTGTCGCCGAGGGCGCGCGCGGCGAGCGGCGCGAGCAGCCAGGCGCCCGCGCAAACGGCAACGGCCGCCGCGATTCCGAATCTGTTCAGCTTCATTTTCATCGTCAGGTCCTCGATTGGACTCTCTGATCAACTCACGTTAGAGTATAGCCAAAGAATCTGGGTTGACGAAGATCAACAATCGTGTGTTTCGGTCTTTGAAAATTGTCTTTGCAAGTAATTAACCTGCGTCAACTCAAGTTCGCCGGGAGAGTGAGAGGATCGAATCATGAATTACAAACGCTTGTGGTTTGCATTGGCTGCGGTGATCGTCGGGTCATTCGCAGTGTTGGGCTACTACGGTTACGAAATTTATCAGCAAGCGCCGCCGGTTCCGACGAGCGTGGTGACGGCGGACGGCACGGTGGTGTTCACGGGGCAGGAGATCAAGGACGGGCAGAACGTCTGGCAATCCATCGGCGGGCAGGAGGTCGGCACGGTGTGGGGCCACGGCGCCTACGTCGCGCCGGACTGGTCGGCGGACCGGTTGCATCGCGAGGCAGTGTGGATGCTCGACCGCTGGGCCACGGCGGAGCACGGCAAGGCGTTCGATGCGCTTGACTCCGAGAACCAGGCGGCGTTGAAAGCGCGGTTGAAAAAGGAAATCCGCGCCAACACCTACGATCCGGTCACCGGCAAGCTCGTCGTCTCGCCGCTGCGCGCCGAGGCCATCGCGGCGGTCAACGCCCACTACACCGCGCTGTTTGGCAACGATCCGGCGCTGTCGAAGTTGCGCGACGCTTACGCCATTCCGGCGAACACGATCAAAGATCCGCAGCGGCAGAAGGCGATGAACGCGTTCTTCTTCTGGGCAGCGTGGGCTTGCGCGACAGACCGGCCCGGCCAAAGCGTTACCTACACGCAAAACTGGCCGGCCGAGCCGCTCATTGACAACAAGCCGACGGGCGCGGCGGTGGTCTGGTCGGTGGTCAGCTTCGTGTTGCTGCTGGCGGGCGTCGGCGCGCTGGCGTGGTATTTCGCCGTCATCAACCGCAAGGAAGACGGCGAAGAGGCACCGGCGTTTCCGGAGAGCGACCCGCTGTGCGCGCTGGTGGCAACGCCTTCGATGAAGGCGACGCTCAAATACTTTTGGGTTGTCGCGGCGCTGATCGTCGCGCAAGTCGGCCTCGGCGCGATTACAGCGCACTACGGCGTCGAGGGCGCGGGCTTCTACGGCATCCCGCTCGCGCAATGGCTGCCCTACTCCGTCACGCGCACCTGGCATACGCAACTCGGCATCTTCTGGATTGCAACAGCGTGGCTGGCAACGGGATTGTTCGTCGCGCCAGCCGTGTCGGGACGCGAGCCGCGCTTTCAAGCGCTCGGCGTCAATTTCCTTTTCGTCTGCCTGCTCGTCATCGTCGTCGGCTCGCTGGCGGGGCAATGGTTCGGCGTGCAGCAGAAGCTCGGTCTGGCCGCGAACTTCTGGTTCGGGCATCAGGGACTTGAATACGTGGATCTCGGCCGGTTCTGGCAAATCTTTCTCTTCGTCGGTCTCTTCGTCTGGCTGTTTCTGATGGGCCGCGCGTTGTGGCCGGCGATCAGGAAGCCGGGAGAGAACCGGCATCTGCTGGTGCTGTTCGTCATCGCGTCGGCGGCGATCGGATTGTTCTACGGCGCCGGGCTGATGTGGCACCGCCAGACCAATCTCGCGATGATCGAATACTGGCGCTGGTGGGTCGTGCATCTGTGGGTGGAAGGTTTCTTCGAGGTCTTTGCCACCGTCGTCATCGCGTTCCTGTTTACGCGGATGGGATTGCTGCGGGTTGCGACCGCCACGAGCGCGGTGCTGTTCTCGACGATCATCTTCCTCAGCGGCGGCATCATCGGCACGTTCCATCATCTTTATTTCACCGGCACGCCGGTGGCGGTGCTCGCGCTCGGCGCGTCGTTCAGCGCGCTGGAGGTCGTGCCGCTGGTGCTCATTGGGTTTGAAGGTTACGAGAACCTGACGTTGACGCGCGCGAAGCCGTGGGTGGAGGCATATCGGTGGCCGATCTACTTTTTCGTGGCAGTGGCGTTCTGGAACTTGGTGGGCGCCGGCCTGTTTGGATTTCTCATCAACCCGCCGATCGCGCTCTACTACATGCAGGGGCTGAATACGACGCCGGTGCACGGCCACGCCGCGCTGTTTGGCGTCTATGGCATGCTCGGCATCGGCCTGATGCTCTTCTGCCTGCGCGGCCTGACGCCGCATCACGTCTGGAAGACGAAGGCGCTGAGCATCTGCTTCTGGAGCCTCAACATCGGCCTCGCGCTGATGATCCTGCTAAGCCTGCTGCCGCTCGGCCTGATGCAGACCTGGGCCAGCGTCGAGCACGGGATGTGGTATGCCCGTTCCGCGGAGTTCATGCAGACGCCGCTGTTGAATGACATCCGCTGGGCGCGCGTCATCGGCGATACCGTTTTCGCCGTCGGTGTGATCGCGTTGGGCTGGTTCGTCCTCGGCCTGAAAACCGGCTGGTCGCTGAAGAGCGAAACGATTTCCGAGAAGTAGAAGAGCCGGAAGCATTGTTGCGGTTCTGCCGGAGCGCAGAAGGACCGTTTGAGAAACCGCGCGATGGATTGAACGGTTTTTGTTTGACCATTGGGAGGTTGATGCTGAAGTTATGCGGCCATGGGAGAGAAACCGATCCGCATCCTGCTCGTCGAGGACAATTCGGATGACGCCGTCCTGCTGCGACGCACGCTGGAGGAAGGACCACGCGATCAGTTCGAGCTGGTTCACGTCGAACGGCTCGAAGCGGCGTTGACACGGCTCAAGGAGCGGGCGTTCGACGTGGTGCTGCTGGATCTCTCGTTGCCGGACAGCCGCGGGCTGGCAACCTTTCGCAATCTTCACAGCCAGACGCCGGACGTTCCGGTGGTGGTGCTGACGGGGCTGGACGACGAGACCACTGCCATCACGGCCGCCAAGGAAGGCGCCCAGGATTACCTGGTCAAGGGACAGTTCAACCGCGGCCTGCTCGTGCGCGCGATGCGTTACGCCATCGAGCGGAAGCGGGCGGAGATGGAGCTGGCCAACTACGCTCGACAACTGCGCCTGAAGAACAAGCAGATGCAGGCGGACCTCGATCTGGCGTGCGAGGTTCAGATGGCGCTGTTGCCGCAACGGTTTCCCACGTTTCCGCCCGGTGTTGCGCCAAAGGATTCGGCGCTGACGTTTTGCGGACGCTACGAACCGGCTGCGACGCTCGGAGGCGATTATTACGACGTGTTTGCGCTGTCGGATTCCACCGCGGGCGTTTTGATTTGTGACGTGATGGGCCACGGTGTGCGGGCGGGGTTGCTCGCGGCCATGATTCGCGCGCTGATGGAAGAACTCACCACTCCCACCAACAATGTTGCCGCCGATCCTGGGAGGTTGCTCACGCAGATCAACCGCGGGCTGACCGTCATCTTGAAACAGGCGGGCACGACCCTGTTCGTCACGGCCTTTTATCTGGTGGCCGACGTGGCGCGCGGCCAGTTCCGCTACGCCAACGCCGGCCATCCCAGCCCGCTGCACGTGCGGCGGAGTCGGAATACTGTCGAACTGGTGGGCGTGGATAACCAGTCCGGACCCGCGCTGGGATTGTTCGAGGACGCTGTCTTCAAGACTTTCGAGCAGCCGATGGCTGCGGGAGACTTGGCGTTGCTGTTCACCGATGGCGTTTTCGAAGTGGAGGGATCGAGCGGCGAGATTTATGGCGAGAAGCGGCTGTTGGAAGCGGTGCAAAAGCGTCTCCAGATGCCAATGAACGGTTTGTTTGACGCGGTGCTCGCCGAGGTCCGGGAGTTTTCGCAGCAGCGGGAACTTGCGGACGACATGTGCCTGGTCGGGATGGAAGTGGCCCGCGTCGGTTGACGCGCGCCAGCGGAGAAGGCATTTTTCAAACTTGCGGCACTTGCGCTGGGATTGCCTGTTGCGCTAGATTTCGCGGTATCGCGAACACGGAGGACCGAGCTGATGCCGGAGGGCCATATCAAAATCCTGCATATCGAAGACGACCGTGCCAGCGCGGACGTGGTGCGCGCGGTGTTGTCGGCGGCACCGGGTATTTCGTTCGACTTGGAGTGGACGGACCGGCTCGACAAGGGTCTGGAGCGCCTGACGAAGGGTGGCGTGGACGTGCTGTTGCTGGACCTCGGTCTGCCGGATAGCCACGGTCTTGACACATTCCACCGGACGCGCGCGGCGGCTCCGCAGACGGCGATCATCGTGTTCACCGTCACGGACGACGAGGAACTGGCCATCCGCGCCGTGCATGAGGGGGCGCAGGATTACCTGAGCAAGAGTTTGATCCAAGGGCCGGCGGGCCGCCTCCTGCTGACGCGCGCCATCCGCTATGCTGTCGAGCGCCGTCACGTGCAGGAAACGCTGGCGGAGGAACGCCGCCTGTTGCGCAATCTCATAGACAGTTTCCCCGACCACATCTACGTGAAGAACACCGAGAGCCGATTCCTCATGGCAAACAAAGTGACGGCGCGGTTCTTTGGCCTGGAGACTCCAGAGCAAATCGTCGGAAAGACGGATTTCGACTTTTTCCCGCACGGGTTGGCGGCACAGTTTCACGCGGAGGAGGAGGCTGTGCTCAAGTCGGACCAATCGCTCGTGAACCGCGAGGCGGCCGTCACCGACAGCGCCGGCAAGACCCGCTGGGTGCTGACGAGCAAGGTGCAGTTGCGCGACAGCCGCGGCAAGATCACCGGTTTGCTCGGCGTCAACCGCGACATCACCGAGATCAAGGAAGCCGAGATGGAGCGCGCGCGGCTGGCGGGCAACCTGCGCCTGATGCTGGAATCCACCGCGGTGGGTTTCTTCGGCATGGATCGCACAGGCCGCTGCACGTTCATCAACAAAGCCGGTGCCAAGATGCTGGGCTACGAGCCGGCTGAGTTGGAAGGCAAGGACGTGCACCAAACAATCCATCACAAGTGGCCCGACGGTTCGCGATATGAGGTGGAAGAGTGCCCAATGACCAAGGCGATCCGGACGGGCGAAGGCGCCGACGTGGACTCGGAAGTCTTGTGGCGGCGTGACGGCACCGCGTTTTCCACAGAATACACAGCGTTTCCGGTAGAGGAAGGCGGCGTCATCCAAGGAGCGGTGGTGACGTTCCTGGATACCACGCAACGCCACGCCGCCGAGACGGCGCTCGACTCGGAGCGCAGCCTGCTGCGCGCGCTGATTGACAACCTGCCCGATTACATCCTCGTCAAGGACACGCAGGGTCGTTACCTCGTGGACAACACGGCGCACCGCGAGTTTTTGGGGGTAGAAACTGCCGAAGAGGTCATCGGAAAAATGCCGGAGGATTTCTTCCCGCCTGCCGAAGCTGAACGCATCCGGGCCGAGGATGATGAAGTGGTGCGCACCGGCAAGCCGATGGTCAATCGCGAGGAACCCATGACTCGTCCCGATGGCAGGCAGATTTGGGTTTGGAAAACGAAGGTCCCCCTGCGCGAACCCAGCGGCTCCATCACCGGCTTGGTCGCCATCACCAGCGATGTCACCGAACACAAGGAGGCCGAACAGCGCATGGCGATACAGCACGCCGTCACGCGCGTCCTGGCCGAGGCGCCGACGCTCGACGAGGCCACGCCCAAGTTTCTCCAAGCTCTTTGTGAAGGTCTCGGTTGGGACTTTGGCGAACTGTGGATTCCGGACTGGCACCAGAACGTCCTGCACTGTATCAAGACCTGGCACACGCCCAGCCTCGACCTTCACGAGTTCGACGCGGCCACGTCCGAGACGTTCCTCTCACCCGGCGTCGGCGTGCCCGGCCGCGTTTGGTCTTCCGCCAAGCCTGCGTGGATTCCGGATGTCACCCACGACAGCAATTTCCCCAGTGCGCGGTTCGCTGCAAAGGCGGGATTGCGTGGCGCGCTCGGTTTCCCCGTCACGCTCGGCCAACTGGTCCTCGGTGTCATCGCCTTCTGTAGTCGCGAGATCCGCGAGCCGGATGACAACCTGCTGCGGATGTTTACCGCCATCGGCAGCCAGATCGGCCAGTTCATCGAACGCAAACAGGCCGAGGAGCAACTGAAAAAGACGCTGCTCGACCTGACCCGGGCGCACGAGGAGCTGAAAGCCGCCCAAGCCCAGCTCGTCGAGGTGGAGAAAATGGAAACCGTCGGCCGCCTCGCCGCCGGCGTCGCTCACGAGGTAAAGAATCCGCTCGCCATCATCCGCATGGGTGTGGATTACGCGATGGGCCAGCTCAAGGGCCACAACGGCGATCTTGAGCAGGTGCTGAACGACGTAAACGGAGCCATCCAGCGCGCCACCAACATCGTCAACGGCCTGCTCGACCTCAGCGCGGCGCAGGAACTGTCCGTGAAGCCGTCGGATCCCCACACGTTGCTGGACCAGTGTCTCTCGATGCTCCGCCACGCCACCTCCACCACGCACGTGCAGGTGGTCCGCGAGTTCGCCGAGAAACTGCCGGCGCTGAAGCTTGATCCGCAGAAAATGGAGCAGGTGTTTCTCAACATCATGCTCAACGCCATCCATGCCATGCCCGACGGCGGCACGCTCACCGTGCGCACCTACTCCAAACGGCTCAAGGTGGGCGACGTGAACCACGATCCCGGCAGCCGTTCCGGCGTCCGGCTCCGTTCGGGCGACATGGCCGTGATCGTGGAGGTGGACGACACCGGCACCGGCATCCCCGAAGACAAGCTGGCGAAGGTATTCGATCCCTTCTTCACCACCAAACCGACCGGCAAAGGCACCGGCCTGGGATTGACAGTCTCGCGGAGGATTGTCAACATGCACGGCGGCACGATGCGCATACAGAACCGGCCCGAAGGCGGCGCGCGCGCCACCGTTTTGCTCAAAGCCTGAACCGAGAGGAAACAATCATCATGGAAAAGAAACGAATTCTGGTTGTGGACGACGAGGTGGGCTTCACCCGCATGGTGCGGCTGAATCTGGAGCAAACCGGCGTCTATGAAGTCCGTGAAGTCAACGAGGGCAAGGCCGCCCTGGCCACCGCCCGCACATTCAAGCCCGACCTGATCCTGCTGGACGTGGTCATGCCGGACATGGACGGCGGCGACGTGGCGGCTGCGATCCAACAAGATCCGATCTTGAAAAAAGTCCCCGTGATCTTCGTCACCGCCGTCGTGCGCAAGCGCGAAGCCGGCAGCGGCGGCATGGTCAGCGGTGGCGCGCTCTTCCTGGCCAAACCCATCGGCATCGTCGAACTCATCGAAGCCATCGAGTCCGCCCTCGGCAAACCGAGTCCCGGCGCCTGAGCGCCGCGCCAATTCCAGGAGAGACTCGCAGTTTCGGCCCGACTGCAAGAAGCGTTCGCTCTACGCCTGCCGCTCCTTGATCGCCGCCAGGATGCCCGCGATGACTTCCGCCCGCGGCTTCGAGCCGAGGTCGCCCTTGCCGTGGACGCGCACGGAGACGGCGTTCGCTGCCTGGTCGCGGCCGCCGACGATCAACATCGTGTGCGCCTTCGCCTCCTCCGCGCGCTTGATGCGGCCCTGGAGCTTGTCGTTGCTGAACTCCATGCTCGCGCGCACATACTGGCCGCGCAGCTCCTTCACGATCTCCTCGCAGTAAGCGATCTGGTCCTGCGTGATCGGCAGCACGCGCACCTGCTCCGGCGCGAGCCAGAGCGGGAAGTTGCCCGCGTAATGCTCGATCAGGAAACCGACGAACCGCTCGTGCGTGCCCAACGGCGCGCGGTGGATGCAGAGCGGCGTCTTGTCGCTGTTGTCCTTGTCGCGATAGACCAGCCCGAACCGGCCCGGCACGGCGAAGTCCACCTGATTGGTCGCCAGCGTGAACTCGCGGCCGATGACGCTCCAGACCTGCACGTCAATCTTCGGCCCGTAAAACGCCGCCTCGTTCGGCACCTCCTCGTAGTTGATGCCGCTCTCCTTCAACACCCGCCGCACCATCTCCTCGGTCTTCAGCCACAGGTCGCTCTGGTCCACGTATTTCTTGCCGAGACCCTCCTTCGCGTGCGTGCTGAAGCGCATCACGTATTTCTCGATGCCGAAGATCTTGAAATACTTCAGATACATCTCGTTGACCGCGTTGAACTCCTGCGCGAACTGCTCCGGCGAGCAGTAGATGTGCGAGTCGTTCATGTTCAGCGAACGCACGCGCATCAGCCCGAACAGCTCGCCCGACTGCTCGTAGCGGTAGCAGCAGCCGTATTCCGCCAGCCGCAACGGCATGTCGCGGTAGCTCCGCGGCTGCGCCGAGAAAATGCGGTGATGATGCGGGCAGTTCATCGCCTTGAGGTAATACCTGTCAGCCATTGGCAGTTCGCGCAACGCCTTCTCGGCCGAACGAGCTTCATCGACCGCTTCTTTGACTGCCGGCGACAGTTGTCCGAGTGCTGACCCTTGCGTCAGAAAGTCTTCAACCCACGCGCCGACGTTATCCTCGATTACACCCTCTTTTCGCGCAACAGCGGCAGCTAACTCGTAAGCCAGGGCTTTCGCGCGTTCCGCTTGCGCCTTGAATTTGGTTCTCTCTTCAGCGCATTCATCCAAATTCATCGGCGGGAACATGCTCTCCGCGTAATACGGCAAGTGCCCGCTGGTCACATACATCTTCTCACGCGCGATGTGCGGCGTCTTGACGCGGACGTAGCCGGCTTGAAACTCGGTTTGCTTGGCGAGTGTTTCGAGTTCCTCAATGATCGCGGTGCCATTGGGCAACCAGAGCGGCAGACCAGGGCCGACGTATTCGGCGTCCATCGCGAAAAGGCCCATCTCCGCGCCAAGTTTGCGATGGTCGCGGCGCTTGGCCTCCTCCTGCATCTTCAGCCACTCGTCGAGCTGCGTCCGGTTCTTGAACGCGACGCCGTAGATGCGCTGGAGTTGCGGGTTCTTTTCGTCGCCCTTGTAGTAGGCGCTGGCGACGCTGGTGAGCTTGAACGCGCCGATGTTGCCGGTGCGCATCACGTGCGGGCCGGCGCAGAGGTCGAGGAAGTCGCCGCTCTTGTAGTAGGTGATCGCTTCGCCTTCGGGAATGCTGCGGACGTTCTCCAGCTTGAACCGGCTCGGCTCCGGCCGCTCGGTGAGCGCGCCCAGCCGCCCGGTCTCCGCGTCGCGCAACGCCTGCTCGCGCGTGACGGTGACCTTCTCGAAGACCAAGTTCTCCTTGGTGATCTTCTTCATCTCCGCCTCGATGGCCGGGAAGTCGTCGGGCGTGATCCGGTGCTTGAGGTCGAGGTCGTAGTAGTAGCCATCCTCCACCGCCGGCCCGTAGGCCAGTTGGGCGTCGGGCCAGAGTTTCAGAATCGCCGTCGCCAGCACGTGGGCGCACGAATGCCGCAACCGCTCCGCCTCGCTCATCTGCTGCCGTTCATCCAATGTTTTTCGTTCAGCCATAAAATCAAATCCATCTGTAGCGGCGGTCTCTGACCGCCGGCTGTGGAATCTCCCGCATCGTTCGGCGGTCTGAGACCGCCGCTACAGTTTAATCAAAAAACTCGTCCGCTTCTTCAAACGCCGGCGTGCCGACGACGACCGTCTTGAAATCGCCGTAGCCGCGGTGGCGCGTGCCTGCCGGAATATAGACCGTCGTGCCCGGCGTCAACTCCACCGTCTCGCCGTCCAGCTCCATTTTCCCGGAGCCTTCGAGGATGTAATAAACCTCGTTGCACTTCTTGTGATAGTGCCGCTTCGACTCCAGGATGTGCGTGACGTGGAAATTGACCACGTCCTGCCCGTCGGCGCGCGTCAGGATGCGCGTGGACTCGCCACAGGCGGAGCAGACAACTGCCCGCGCCTTGTCGCGATGCCGAACGATCCATTTGGCCGGCTTGTTCATGGTCAGAATACTCTGATACTAGCGTTAATACCGCACTTATACTACCCGCCGTCCAAATGATAACAACGTCTTTGTTTGGCGACGCAGCGACCACAGCGGACAATTGACACTCCTCCGGAGCTTCCCTAGTATCCGACTGGTTACTTATGACGGCGTCCATCTCACACCTGCGGCGCTCACGGGCGACGACCCGTGATCCGCAGCGCGCACAAGAACGTATCCTGACGGCGGCGATGGCGGAGTTCTCCGCCAAGGGGTTCGCTGGCGCGCGTGTGGACAGCATCGCCCGGCGGGCGCGGATCAACAAGCGGATGCTTTACCACTACTTTGGCGACAAGGAGGATCTCTTTCGCGCCATCCTGCAACGCAAGCTCGCGACGCGGGCCGAGTGGCTGGCGAAGTCGCCGGACGATCCGGTCGAGGCATTGTCCTACTGGTTCGATCTGGCCAGCCGGGACACCGATTGGATCCGGTTGCTGCAATGGGAAGCGCTGCAAACGGGCAACGGCAGGCTGATTGACGAGAAGAAGCGGCTGACCAATATCAAGAATGGCATCGCCAACCTGCGCCGGAGCCAAGCCAGGGGGATGTTGTCGCGCAATCTCGATCCACGGCAAGTGCTGCTGGCGATGATCAGCCTCACGACTTACCCGCTGGCGTTTCCTCAAATCACAAGACTCGTCACTGGACTGTCGGTGACAGGCCCGGAGTTCCACAAGCGCCGCGCGGCGTTTCTACAGCAGTTTGCGACGGCGTTCCGGCCGAAAGGAAAGTCCGCATGAAGATGAATGTCTGGTTAATGGCCGGCGTGGCCGCGCTGGTCGCGGCGGCCGTGGCGCTGACGGGTTGCTCGGAGAAGCCGAACGAGAAGGGCAGCGCGAAGAAGGCGCAGCCGCCGGTGCCGGTGCTGGCGACCAACGTCGTGGAGCGCCCGATGGCGGTTCAAGTGCGCGCCATCGGCAACGTGGAGGCGCTCTCGACGGTGTCGGTGCGTGCGCAGGTGGATGGACTTTTGCTGGTAGAGCATTTCCGCGAAGGGCAGGAGGTCAAGAAGGGCGACCTCTTGTTCACGATTGACCCGCGGCCGTTCGCGGAGTCGCTCAAGCAGGCCGAGGGCAATCTCGCCCGCGACAAGGCGCAGTTGGAGAACGCGCGTCTGGAAAACCAGCGCTACGAGGAACTAGGCAAGAAGGGTGTGGCTTCGCCCCAGGACGCCGACAAGGCGCGCGCGACGTTCGCGGCGCTGAGAGCGACCGTGCAGGCCGACGAGGCGGCGGTGTCCAACATGAAGCTCCTGCTCGGTTACACCGAAATCCGCTCGCCGATTGACGGACGCACCGGCGATTCGCGCAAGGACGCGGGCAACGTTATCAAGGCGAAGGATGACGAGTTGGTGGTGATCAACCAGGTCCAGCCGATCTATGTCACGTTCTCCGTGCCGGAGCATCATCTGCCGGACATCAAGCGTTATCTCGCAGCGGGGACGCTGGCGGTCGAGGCGGTCGTCGCCAACCACGATGAGTTGCGGGCGCAGGGCCGGTTGAGTTTCATCAACAACACCGTGGACGTCGCCACCGGCACGATCCAGCTCAAGGCCACTTTTCCCAACACCGACAACACGCTCTGGCCCGGCCAGTTCGTCAATGTCCGGCTCGACCTGACAACAACACCGCGTGCGATTGTGGTGCCGTCGCAGGCGGTGCAAACGGGTCAGCATGGTGAGTTCGTTTTTGTGATCAAGGCCGACCGGACCATCGAGATGCGCCCGGTGGTGCTGGCCTATTCGCACAACGGCGTGGCAGTGATCGAACAGGGCCTGCGGGCCGGCGAGTTGGTGGTGACAGACGGGCACTTGCGGCTCGTGCCCGGCGCAAAGGTGGACGTGAGAACGAGCATCAGTCCGGCCGCAACCGCGCCGACGGAGGCAAAGGCGCCGTGAGCATTCCCGAACTGTTCATCCGCCGGCCGGTGATGACCACGCTGGTCATGTCGGCGATTTTGCTTTTCGGCATCATGGCGTTCCGGAAGCTGCCGGTCAGTGACCTGCCGAACGTGGACTTCCCGACGATCACGGTGTCGGCGAACCTGCCGGGCGCCAGTCCGGAAACGATGGCCTCGGCGGTGGCGACGCCGCTGGAAAAACAGTTCACCACCATCGCCGGCGTGGACAACATGACTTCGGTGAGCGCGCTGGGTGTGTCGCAGATCACCATCCAGTTCACCCTGAACCGGAGCGTTGACGCCGCCGGCCAGGACGTGCAGGCGGCGATTGCGCGCGCGATGTCGCAACTGCCGCCGGAGATGCCGACACCGCCGACTTACAGGAAAGTCAACCCCGCCGACCAGCCAGTCCTCTACCTCGCCCTGACCTCGCCGACGCTGCCGCTCTCGACGGTGGACGAATACGCGCAGACATTGATGGCCCAGCGCATTTCGATGGTGGATGGCGTCGCGCAAGTGCAGGTGCTCGGCGCGCAGAAGTTTGCCGTCCGCGTGCAGGTGGACCCCGACGCGCTGGCGACGCGCGGCATCGGGATTGACGAGGTGCAGAAGGCGATTGCCGAGGCCAACGTGAACATCCCCACGGGCACGCTCTACGGGCGGCATCAGGCGTTCAACGTGCAGGCCACGGGCATCCTCAGCAAGGCGGAGCAGTTCCGTCCGATCATCGTCGCCTACCGCAACGGCGCGCCCGTGCGGTTGGAGCAGATCGCCCAGGTGACTGACAGCACACAGAGCGACAAGGTCGCCAGTTGGTTCAACGGCGTTCGCGGCATCATCCTGAGCATCCAACGCCAGCCCGGCTACAACACCGTGCAGGTGGTGGATGACATCCGCAATCTCCTGCCGCAATTCCGTGCGCAGGTGCCGGCATCGGTGCAGATCGAGACGCTCTACGACCGCTCCAAGTCCATCCGCGAGTCAGTGCATGACGTGGAGTTCACGTTGGTGCTGACGGCGGGTCTGGTGGTGCTGGTCATCTTCCTGTTCCTCCGCAACGTCTCGGCCACGATCATCCCCAGCCTCGCGGTGCCCATGTCGGTCATCGGCACGTTCGCGGTGATGTATCTGTGCGACTACAGCGTGGACAACCTCTCGCTGATGGCGCTGACGTTGTCGGTGGGCTTCGTCGTGGACGACGCCATCGTCATGCTCGAAAACATCGTCCGCCACATGGAGCAGGGCGAGGAGCCGTTCACCGCGGCGCTCAAGGGCGCGAAGCAAGTCGGCTTCACCATTATCTCCATGACGCTGTCACTGGCGGCGGTGTTCATCCCGTTTCTGTTCATGCCGGGCGTGTTGGGGCGGTTGCTGCACGAGTTTGCGGTGACCATCGGCGCGGCGGTGCTGGTGTCGGGCTTTGTGTCACTGACGCTGACGCCGATGATGTGCAGCCGTTTCGTGCGGCCTTCGGCGACCGAGAAGCACGGCCGCTTCTACCGCGTCCTCGAAAGCGGCTTCAACGGCATGTTGCGCCTTTACGAGGTAACCCTGCAATCCGTGATGCGCCACCGCGCCGCCGTGATGATGGTGCTCGTGCTCTCAATCGTGTTGACGGGCTATCTCGGCTGGAAGATTCCGCGGAGCATGTTTCCCAACGAGGACACAGGCCAGATCTACGCCATCTCCGAAGGCTCGCAAGACATTTCGTTCGAGGCGATGCGCGAACACCAGTTGGAGGCCGCAAAGATCCTCTTGGCCGACCCGAACATCCTCAACTTCACCTGCTCCATCGGCGTCGGCGGCTCGACACTGACCGGCAACTCCGGCCGCATGTTCATCCGGCTCAAGCCACGTTCCGAACGCAAGCTCAACTCGGACCAGCTCATTCAGGATCTGCGGCCAAAACTCGCCAAGCTGGTCGGCATCAAAGTTTTTCTCCAGAACGTGCCGACCATCCGCTTCGGCGGCATGTTGACCAAGGCCCAATATCAATACACGCTGCAATGCGCCGACACCGCCGAACTCTACCGTTGGGTGCCGAAACTGGAGGCCGCGATGCGCGAACTGCCCGGCCTCCTCGACGTCAACAGCGACCTGCTCATCAACAGCCCGCAAGTCTTGGTGGACATGGACCGCGACAAGATGCGCACGCTCGGCGTCTCGGCGTTGCAAATCGAAAACGCCCTCTACAGCGCCTACGGCTCGCGGCAGATTTCCACCATCTACACGCCCAGCAACCAATACTGGGTCATCCTCGAAGCCAAGCCGGAAGCCCAGCGCGACCCTGCGGCACTCTCGCGGCTTTACGTGCGTTCCGACAGCGGTCGGCTCGTGCAGTTAAACAGCGTCGCACAGATCAAACGCACCGCCGGCCCGCTCACCGTCAACCACCTCGGCCAACTTCCCGCCTCCACCATTTCCTTCAACCTCGTCCCCGGCGTCTCGCTGGGCACGGCCATGGACCTCATCCGCGACGCCGAGCGCGAACTCCGCCTGCCCGCGACCGTCATCGGCAACTTCCAGGGCACCGCGCAAATCTTCGAGGCGTCACAGCAGGGCATGGGCTTGTTGCTGGTGATGTCGGTGCTGGTCATCTACATCATCCTCGGCATCCTCTACGAAAGCTTCATCCACCCGATCACCATCCTCTCCGGCCTGCCCTCCGCCGGCCTCGGCGCGCTGGTCACGCTGATGATGTTTGGCTGCGACCTGAACATCTACTCGCTCGTCGGCCTGATCATGCTCGTCGGCATCGTGAAGAAAAACGCGATCATGATGATTGACTTCGCCATCGAAGCGCAGCGCGAAGGCAAGACAGCCTACGACGCCATCTACCAGGGCTGCCTGCTGCGCTTCCGGCCGATCATGATGACCACCTTCTGCGCGCTGATGGGCACGCTGCCGATTGCGTTCGGTTACGGCGGTGGCGGCGAAGCGCGTCAGCCCCTCGGCCTCGCCGTCGTCGGCGGCCTCATCGTCTCGCAAACTCTCACCCTCTACATCACGCCGGTAGTTTACCTCGCGATGGAAGGTCTGCGCCAACGCATGACCCGGCGCGCGCGCAAGCCGGCAGTGGAAACCGAACTCAGCAAAGACCTCAGCCCGACAGCGGAATAGCGCTGGGTAAACTCTGATGAAGCCGAAGGCCCTGGACTGCTGTAGGAACTACAGCTTTGGAAGTGACTGCTGCGACTCAATCGAGCACGGAAAGCTGTGATGCTCACAGCAGTCCAGGGCCTTCGGCTTCATGTGCGAAAACAAACACGAAAGAAGCTGTTGTTGGTCTTGCACAAACCTTTCCTGTCAGCGCCGCTTCGTGTTTCTAGTTCTCACTGCGCGGCAACGGTTGTTCTTCATCCGTCGCACTGCTCGCCGCCGCTTCTTCTTCCACGCGCCTGACGCGCCGTGCGGCCTCGTTGTAGATCGGTCCGAACCAGCAGTCCCCCACGCACAAGCTGAATAACAAGCCCCACATCAGCGGCAGCAGCCACGTCTGCGCAATGGCATTCATCCCCAGAATGACCATGGCGCCGATTGAAAAATCCACGAAGCCCGCGCGATAGATTTTGGTGTTCGTCACATAATCAAACGCCGGCCCGATGCGCCCCGTCTCGATATAACGGCAGCACGCCACCGCGCAAAACGGTATCGTCAGGAAAAACGCCACCGGCGAGGCAAACGGCAACAGCGTCTCGAAAAAGAACTGCCACCGCTCACAGCCGGGAAAACGGAAGATCAACGCCACGGCCCATGTGAACCCCATCCATGCCAGCACCGGCACGAGCAGCGTCCCGAAAGTGATCAGCAGTTTCACAACGCCTTCCCTTGCGTAGCGTCCCCACAACGCCAAGCCAAAGCCTGGCAGAATGAACTTCTCTGGATTCTTTTTCGCGCGCCGCAGCACCTCCATCGTGAATCCCAGCGGAAGCAGAAACGTCAGCGGACAGAAAATCATCGGGCCGCCGATCAACACCTTCCACCACCAGCCCGGATCGCGCGTAACCATGCGAAACGCCCGCTTCAAATCGCTAAAACGTTCGTTGTTCTCCATGACAGTTGCGAAGTGTTCCGGCATCCGTCCGCCGAATGCAATCCTAAATCCCGCCGAAGCAGAAGTGGGTCAGTCGGGCAGAATTGTCTTTTAAGTGGGGTGAGCTTCCAAGCTCGCCCGCCACTGTTTTGTAGCACGCCGGGCGAGCTTGGAAGCTCACCCCACTTACACAGGCGCCAGGTAACTCATTACACGAAGCACGAGTGAAACGGCACCGGCAAATCCCGCCAAGCCGCGCCCGCTGCCAGCCTGCTCAGGTCGCGGTGCGCGTATGTGTGGAAGAACAAATGCCGGCGGCCAGCGCCTGCCAGTGACGCGGCGAACGCCAGCATGCCCGCGGCGGCCTTGGCCGTGTAAGTCCCATCCAGCACCACCGACGCGCTCGCTTCAAACAACGCCCGCGCCTGTTCCGACGCTTCCGTCGGCCGGCCGTAACCGCCGCCGGCTTGATCGTGAAGAATCAGAAAGTCTTCCGCCGTCGGTTGCGCCAGCGATGTCTCCTCGACGCCCGCAAGCTGCGCAAGCCGCTGCCGTAACCGGCGCGCAAGGAACACGACGCGCAGTTCCGTCAGCACCTCCGCCGCCACGCAGCGAATCGCCACGACGCGGCTACGCAGTCCTGCCAGCCGCAGCCCGATCGCCAACCCGGCCGCAACGCCGCCCGTGCCGCCGGCAACGTGAACGAAATCCGGCGCAGGCAACTCGCCGCTCGCCACCTGCGTGCCGATTTCCAGCCCAGCTTCGACGTAGCCCATCGCGCCGATCGGATCAGTGCCGGCCGGCGGAATGACGTAGGTGTCGCCGCGCACGCCGGAGTCCACAAGATCACCCAGCGCCCGTTCATCCAGTGTGCCGACGAGGAACAGTTTCGCGCCCAGCGCCTGCTCGGCCAGCAACGTTTGGCGGACGCGCTCGGTGGCCGGCTCCGGCCAGAGCTGGAGATGCACCTCGAAGCCAAGCTGCTTTCCGTAAAGCGCCGTGGCCAGCGTGTGGTTGGAACCAAGCGGCCCGAACGTCAGCACGCGCCGCGCGCCAGCGGCCCGCGCATCGCCGAAGTAATGCTCCAGCTTGCGCACCTTGCTCATCCCCCACGGCTCGCCGGAGAGATCGTCACGCTTTACCCACAACTGCCCGTCCGCCGGCAAGCGGGCCGCTTGTTCGACAGCCGTGAGCCGTTCAACGGGCGTCGGGTAGGTGCCGAGCGGCACAAACGGCATCGTGTCGCGCAAACGCGGAAACCGCTGAAACAAAAGCAGCCGGTTCAATGGGCTGACAGCACCTTGATCTTCACGTCCTTGAACCACACGTGATGGCCGTGGTCCTGGAAGCCGATATGGCCTTTGCGCGGCATGTCCTTCCATGCGTTCTTGTATTTGTTCTTCGTGCCGTCCGGGCTGAGGCCGGGCTTGTCGAACTGGTCTTCGTTCATCTGGCAAATCTTCTCGCCGTTCAACTCGACGGAAATAATCGGGCCTTTGCAGGTAATGATCATGCGGTTCCACTGGCCGACGGGCTTCTCCATGTTCTTGCACGGCGCGACCATGTCGTAGAGCGCGCCGCAATCATGCTTGCCCGGCGTGGCGACACCGACGCTGTCGAACACCTGCACCTCGATGCCGGTATGAACGGCGTTTTTGAGGTCGGACCAGCGAATGAACACGCCGCTGTTGCACTTGTGCGTTTCCTCCTTTTTGCTCTTCGCGTTCAGTTTCTTGGTCGGCGGCGACACTTTGAAGTCGAGCGACAGGACGAAGTTCTCATACTGCTCCTTCGTGTAGAGATAAGCGCCGCCCTTGACCTGGCAGGCAATGGTGCCATCCTCGACAGCCCATCCCTCCGGCTTGCCGGTGGTGGTCCAGCCATCGAGGGTCTTGCCGTCAAAAAGCGCCACTTCCTTCTGCGCCGCGACGATATTTTGCATCGCGCAAAACGCCATCGCGACCACTCCGCCGGCAATCAGTCTTCCTGTGATCGAGTTCATCTTCATCATCAATGCTCCTGTGGGTTGGTTGAGGCGCTACGCTTACGCCTTCCGGCGCGACAATTCAACCTTTCAGTCGGGCCGCGTTTCGTGTAAAAGAGCCGCCCCATGACACCCAAAGTTCTCCTTTCAGGTTTCGCCGACGAGGGCGCGGTCAAGAAGACCGCGCTTGAACAGATGACCTTGCTCGCCGCCGCCGGCCTCAAGCATTACAGCATCCGCTTCGTGGACGCCGGCAACGGCCTCAAGAACGTGATGCAGCTCACCGACGCGGAAATCAAATTGCTCCAGCAGTTCCACCTCGACTACGGCGTCGGCGTCGCCACCCTCGGCTCGCCCGTCGGCAAGGTGAAGATCAAGGACGTGGAGGACGGCACCAGCAACCGCTACATCCCGTTTCGCCAATACGTGGACCTTGACGTGCGCCGCGCCATCGCCCTCGCGCAGGCGTTTGGCACCAAGCTCATCCGCGGCTTTTCCTTCTATCAGCCCAAAGGCGAGCGGCCGGAGGACTACATCCGGCAGGCGGGCGACATGCTCGCCGAGATCGCGTCGCGCTGTGAGGCGGAGGGCGTCATCTTCGGCCTGGAGGTCGAGGCGAACCTCGTCGGCCAGAACGGCCACCTGCTGATGGAGCTTTACAAGCACGTCAACAGCAAAGCCCTCGTGCTCGTCTTCGACGCCGCCAACCTCTTCGTCCAGTTCGGCAGCGGCAAGGCCGTCGTCGAGAACTACCACGCCATGAAGGCTGGCATCGGCTGGATGCACATCAAGGACTACCACCAAAAGGGCAAGATCCAGTGGCGCGGCCATGTGGAAGAGGCGATGCTGAAAAACTTCGTCCCCTGCGACGACGGCGACTGCCAGCACCCCGCCATCCTCAAGGACTTCGCCAAACTCATCCCCGCCCTCGACCGCAAGCTCAGAAAGCTCGGCGTCCCCGGCGTCTTCCTCGACCTCGAGCCGCACCTGAAAGGCGGCGGCCAGTTCGGCGGCTTCAGCGGCCCCGACGGCTTCGGCGTCGCCTTGCGCGCGCTGACCGGCGTCCTCGACGCCGCCCGCATCGCCTACGACCTCCGCAGCTACAAGGACATCGAGACGATCAAGCGCGCGTTGTAACGCAAAGGTCCGTCGAGGCAATCGCCACCGAGCACGGCGTCACCGAGCAGGACGCGCTCAAGTCCGGCATGGAGGAGAAGGCGAAAGAGTTCGTCGAAAAGGGCGCGCAGGTTTACACGAAGGACTAACTTCCGGAGTGAGGCTCCGCGAGCCATAGCGGCCTTGATCATTGAGGCGATCTACGCCAAGGCAGAGTGCTTACAGAGGCTCCTGTGAAAAAGAAAGGACAGACAGCTTCGCCGGCAATGCACTTCGTGCGCATTGCGGACACGAGAATTGTCCGTCCAACTGACGAAACCACCTTCCGGCTCCGCCTAGAAGCACACAACCATGTGCTTCAAGCTTTCCCGCCAGCACGATACACGGAAACCAAAAAGGTTAATGCGATTCTCCAGCGTGCGTTCGAGTTTTACTCAGTGCGATTGGGAAGACTCCTCGAACAACTTGCGTCACGAGACTTCATTCAATGTATCCTGTTGCAATACGATGAATCGGTTCGGATTGGACATGGCGACACGCTGGTTCCTATTGAACGCGAGTTTTGGAGGGCCAGTGGCCCGCAGTTTCGTCGTGCATTGAAACATCTGTGCGAAAAAGCTTCCTCGGTTGCGCTCCGCGTGGACTCCGACCTGACCCAAGCGAGGTCAGTGAAGTTTTTCAACCAAGCGTTGCTCTGCGCAGAAGAGATGGTAAATCTCTACCATTTAAGTGAGACCACCTATTCTTTGTTCCCTGACGACATCGAACTCCAACTTTCGGAGAGATTCTTTGACTGCACGTTACAAGCGTCTCGCGCTCATCTGCTATCGAGATTCGTCAAGATGGTTGAAGACGACAGAGACAACCAGAGCAAGTTCATCAAAGGACTGACTTTTGATACTGATCCGCCAGCACAATGCGCGGTTTTGGATCCATACTTCTATCGGGCTTTCGGAATCTCGTTCGGCCATTTTCTCGATTTTCTTAGGCACGCTGTAGATGATCCAACGCCAGACCCCAATGGTCTGCCCATCCCGTTCATCAATCTAGAGAGGTTTGTCGAAGCAGGTTCGAAACTCGGAATCGAGCCGGAGTTGGTTCGTAAGATTCTAATGGGTTTCACACTCCGAAAAACTGCGATGCGGCAGGAAGGTCGCGTGATGTGGAACCCGAAGCAGAAACACCGGGCACTGAGGCGGGCGTTTTTCGAGTTTCCCCATCCAGAAGGGACGCATCTCGTTTGGTCGCGCGGTATGGCCAAGGAATCATTTGTATGGCTTTTGAGTGGAGCTTGCTTTCAACAGTTGCCAGATGAGTGGATCAACGATGAAACGCGAGTTGGCCTTGCCGCTGTCTCAAACGCATGTGGTGAATGGTTTGAGAGGGTCGCATCCGATAACTTGAGAAACGTTGGATTCAAAGGGCAGGCATACAACGGGCATGTTCGCGTAGGGCAAGAGGTTCTGGCTATTCCTGACTCAGTTGGGCAACTCGATTTTCTCGGCTACAACTCTGCTGAACGGCTCCTTCTTCTTGCAGAATTTAAGATGGTTGAGGAAGGCACCGAGCCGCGTTTCTATCGAGACGCGATTGCCCAGTTCGTCCGCAACAAAGTGAATTACGCGGACAAGTTCCGTCGAAAGATTGCTTGGGTAACAGAGAATCGCGAGCACCTTGCAGGCATGTTTCTGCCTGGAAGTGGTTCCGTCCGCTTAGCAAGCGTGATGATTACTCTCTATCCCTGCTTCGCGTCGTTTTTCATCGACGATTTTCCGTGTGTTTCAATTACTCACTTCAGGCTCGATTATCAGAGAAAGAGTGGATGGCCTTATCCACTCACTGCATGAGTGCTGCCTTGGCCCAAAACACCTCGCCTGCTAAGAACGGGACGTCGTCCACAAGACGCGGAGCAGCCCCTAAAGATTTCAAAGCTAGCGCGAGCAGGCCACGCCAGAGTTCATCGAACATTTTCTGGATAGGCCCAACGGTGGCACGGCGGCACAGATTACTTCGTGTCGAGGCGGTCGAGGCGGAGGACAACGGCGCCAAACTCGAAGGCGCGCTGGCCGGGGACGAAGAAGTGGGCGGGGATGCTGTAGAAATTGCCAAAGCTGCGTGCGGGACAGGGCCGGGGCCGAGCGAGATGTAATCCGGGGCAACGTCTCCATTGCAGGTATCGCGCCCGTTCGGCATTCACCAGAGGAACGGCAAACCTTCAACCTTTCAGTGTTCACTCCGTTGAGCGCGGAACCAGCGCGATAACAGGTCCTCGGTCAACGCGGCGTTGCCCGACTGGTGCTCGATGCAAGCAACGTCATGGCCCAGGATGATGTCGCGGGCGATGTCTTGTCCCGGTGGAAGGATTGCCACCACATCCCATTCGGGACGGCCGAACGCCATGCTGTAGTTCACAATCCAGGAATACGACCGGATGAGCGCTTCGTCCCCGGCGGGCGCAGAGACCTTTGTGGGAACGGCAATCACGACGAGGTCGGGCTTCATGGCGCGGACGCTTTTGCCCCAACTCTCCAACTGCGCCAGCGTCTTGCCCACCGTCGGCCAGCAGGTTGCGCGGATTTCGCAGTTCGGGCTCAGCCTCTTCAACACTTGTGGCACCATCGTGTGATAAGACTCCATCGCAATCACGTTGATCGGCTTGCCTTCACGCAGCAGCGCCAGCGTGCGCGGGATGCACGGCTGGAGCGGCATGACGTCGCGCAACGAGACGCGCTTGCCGCTGATGACCCGGGCGATTTCCCCGGCAAACAGCTTGTGGCCGTTCATGTTCGGGTGAATCGTCTCGCTCATCAACAGCATCCAACCGCGCGGGTCGGCGGCGCGGAGCGATTCGTAGGCCCGGTAGCAATCGGCCAGCGGCACGCGAGTGTCGGCGGCGACGGCACGGATGACTTCGGCATATCTGGCGAGGCGCTCCGGCGGTCGGCGGGGCACGGCGTCGGGATAGATGGAGTTCTGGGTGCAGAGCACAACCTCGGCGCCCACGTCGCGACAGCGGCGGATGATCTCGCGCAGGTTGGCGGCAAAACGCGTTTCCCGCTCCGCAATCTGCTGCCCGGCCATATCCTTCGCATCGAAGGCCATGTCGTTCATGCCGAACATGACGACAACCAAGTGCGGCTTGTGGGCGAGCACGTCGCGCTCGATACGCGCCAGCCCCGCCGCGGTCGTGTTGCCGCTCACGCCGGCGTTGATCATCTGCAGCCTGGCATTGGGATACAATCGCTGCAACGCGATGCCGAGCATGTCGCACCACGCCCGCCGTCCGCCCGTGTGGTAATAGACGCCCGTGATGCTGTCGCCAAAACAGACGATGCGAACCGGCTCGGCGCCTTGAGTCAGGAGCCGGCCCGTCTTCGGCAGACTCGGCTCTCCCGCCGCGATGGCAACCGTAAACGCACAAACAACCGCACACCAGATTCGGAGGAATATGTTCATCTCGTAGTTCGCGGCGGCCTGCCGCTTACTGTTCAGGGTTTCTTCTTTACCCAGATCGGGCTTGACCAGGCATGGGAGCGATTGCCGTGCGGATCGGTGTCGGTTTGAATCACGCGCACGTAGTAGTAGCTCGGACTCGCGAAGGTTTCGTCCACATACGTGAACGAGGCGTTCTGCTGCTGCGGATGGAGCGTATAGACGACCCCGCCGTTGCGGACGATGATGATCTCCTCAATCGGCGCGGTGCCTTTGACATCCACGACAATCCGCGGCTTGCCAGTCAACTCGATCTCCTCGCCCATAAAATGCCCGTTGATGCGGAAGTCGAGTCCGATTCGGGCGTGGTTGATGGCGTAGTTCCGCCGATGGCGCAACGCGTCGAAGATGGCGGCGCGCGTCAGTTCCGTTGCCAGCACGGCCGTGCGCGCGGCGGGTTTCCCGTCGTGGGTGTCGGTTCCCGCGACGAAGCCGGTCCTGCCACCGTGGTTGAGAAACTCGCGCACGCCCTTTTCCCAATTCAGTTGATAGGTCTTGCCTTTGTAACGGCTGGTGTCCAGGCCCATCTCGGTATTGACGATAACGGAACTGTTCGCGGGGGCGTATTCCCACTGATCTCTTGCCTCGTTGAAAACAGCAAAGGGATGGTTGTTCTGGATCAGACCGCCGTGCTTCCTTACCGCTTCCGCCAGCGTATCGGGATTGTTGCAGGCGGGATCCTTCGCGCTGAAGAGGTAACCGATGTGATTCGTGAAATAGACGTTCTTGTGATTGTAGAATCGCGGTGGCCCCGGAAACAGCCGCTCCGACGGGCCGTTGGTGAAGCCGGACCAATACTTCGCCTGCGATGTCCATTCGTAGCCGCTGATCGCGACGAAGCGGCCGTCTGCGTCGAACTGATCCGCCTTGTCCTGGATGAGCTGCCAGTTTTCCTTCGGCATCCGCCACGGTGCGCGGTTGCCGAAATCGTGGTCGGTGAGGATGACGAAGTCGAGCTTGGCGACATCGCGCGCGTAAGTGAAGTAGCCGTCGGGACTGACTTTGCCGTCCGATACCGTGGAGTGCCCGTGCACGTCACCCCAGTAGGTGTGGTATTGGCCGGCGGCCGTGCCGGCGCTGAGCAAAAGCAGTAGCAACAGGCGAAGCGCAGCGTAGCCGAAACTGCAATTAATGGGGTCAATGGTCATGTCCACAAGGCTATTCGCCCGTCGGCTTCGTCTTGAGCATTACGCAGTCGAAAACGCCGCCGAGAAAAGCGCCGGTGGCGGTTTGGCCGGGCGCGGCGGCGAATTTCACCACCACGGACGACTTGCCTCGTGTCAGCTCCGGAGGAATCGCATACTTCACGTCGAAGAAACGGTCCGCCCGCTCCTGGCCCAGCGTTTGCGCGGCGATCTTTGTGCCATCCACGACGATGTCGAACGTCCACGGCTGCGCCTTGCCTCCCCAGTATGAATAGGTGCAGAGAAGCGCCATCGGCTCGTTGGGCAGAGTCTTCATCATGTAGCTGAACCACCCATTGGATGCGCACCGGCACGACCGGCCCTGATGGGGTGCTGTGTGTGTGCGTTCGCCCCGAAACGCATGCGCTTTCTCCGATTGGCCGAAAGGTCCGTCGGCGATGACCTCATCAACCTTGTTCTGCTTCAGCAACTTGTCGCGCGCACGCTCGGCGGTTTCCTGCGCCTTGCGCTGCGCCTCGCGTTTCTGCCACTCCGGCTCCGGCACGACCCGCCAGTAAACCGCGTAGGGTTCACCCCACAGCCGGTGGAGAGGCACGAGCGTCACGTCGTGCGGCCGGCCGACGGACTGCGTGCGGAAGGTGAGCGGCTCGCCCGCCACAGGCTTCACCCACTCAGCAGGATCGGGCTTCGGCGTCACAATGTCCGGCGCGTGAGCGACGTGTTGTTTCGGATACTTGAAATAACTCTCGTGCCGGTAAACGAGGTCGTCGGTAATCGGGTCAGTTCCGAGACGACCACCGAGAACCATCGGGCCATACATTACGGCAAGCAGCGTCGGATCGTCGGGCATTGGCCACGCCCGGAGTTGCATGGGCAACGCCATTTCGACGCGGTCGCCGTCGGCCCATGTGCGATCAACCACCAAATATCCGCTCTTGTTTGCTGAAGCATCGAGCAGGCTTCCGTTTACTCGAACGGCGACGCCGTTGGCGGCCCACTGAGGAACTCGCAGCCGCAGCGCAAAACGAACCGGCCGTTCGGTCTTCACGCTGAACGCGGTTCGTTGTTCATCGGGAAAACGCGTTTCCTGTCGCAACCGAACGTGTTTATCTTTCCAGTTCAGTTCGGAGGCGATGAAGAGGTTGACCCAGATGCCGGCGTCGTCGTGGAAATAGATGGACTCGCCGTAACGCGCGTGGTTTTCCATGCCGGTGCCAACGCAGCACCAGAAGGTATCGGGCGGTGCGTTGAAAACTTTCCAGAAGCCGGAAGCGAGCGGGAAGTAATACATCATCATGCCCGTCTTCGGATCCTGCGTCGCCAGGATGCCGTTTAGCAAGGCGCGCTCGTAGTAGTCGGCGTAGTTCCGATCCGGTTTCCACGCGAACAAGTGGCGCGTGAGCTTGAGCAGGTTGTAGGTGCAACAAGTCTCCTGGTTGTGGCCGCCGAGTTGGTCGGACAATTTGCCCGGCTCCGCTTTCCAAAACTCGTCCAGACTCGTGCCGCCGGTGCAGTAAGACCGCGCGCCCACGACTTGGTTCCATAAAAACTCGGCGATGCGCCGGTCCCGCTCCGCGCCGGTCACCTCATACAAACGCGCGTTGCCGATGATATTGGGAATGATCGAGTTGACGTGCTGGCCCTTGAGGCGGTCTTCGCCGCGCGCCAGTAGTTCCGAGTAACTGTCCTGATCGAATCGCTTCGACAACTCCAACCATCGCTGGTCGCCGGTCAGCCCGTAGAGGGTGGCGAGACATTCGGTCATTCCGCCTTCCTCCGCCGAGTTAAGCATTCGCTGCATGGTTGGGCGATCAACTCGATCGAGCCGGCTCTTGGTCCAAGCCGCCATCTGCTCGGCCACCTGCAACGCCTGCGGATTTCCGCAATAGACGTGGACATCAATCAGGCCGGAGAAAACCTTGTGGAACCGATACCACGCGTTCCCGCCGCCTTTACCTGCGATCAACTCATCCACGTATGATTGAGGAAAAGCCCCGAGGAAACCGTTGCCGTGCGCCTTTTGACAGTCGGCCAACGCCGCCACGATGCGGCCGGCTTTTGCACGGAGGGCTTCGTCGCCAGTCGAGGCAACCATCATGGCGCAAGCTGAGAGGTAGTGGCCCACCGCGTGAGAACGGACTTTCGGCTTCTCCCAGCCGCCCAGCGGCTCGCCCGGAGCCGGCAGTCCGGCGGTCTCGCGGAAGTGAAACAGCAGGCGGTTCGCATCCAACTCGTGGAGATATTTCCGCGTTCGCTCCATCGCCTCGTGAAACGGACCCTCCAGCAGCCGCACGTCCTGAAGCTCAAACGGCCGGGCCTCTAAACGGACCACCTCCCGGCCCGCAGGCCACAATCCAGCGAACCCTGGCATCGAACCCGCCAGAACGACAGCGGCTACCAAGCCAATGCACGGATAACACGGACGCGTGTTGAGTGAGCGCATACGCCAACTTCCTCACGTGATGTTCAGAGAACTTCCTGAACCGAGTGACTATGGTCGCAGGCTAACCGGTTGCACAGCGAAGCGCAAGATTGCGGTCACGCGACAGCGTCGCCGCCGGTTTCGAATCGAAGTCGCAGGATGTGGTGATTGATATCTGCGCCCGCCAGTGCGAGCTACCAAGCAATCTCTGGCTTCGCAAACTCACCGGTCATCGTCGTCGGCAATCGCCAGACGTGGTCGCCGTCTTTGTTGGTGAAGTAGAGACGCGATTCCGATTGCTCCAGCGTGTTGCCATCGGCCCAGAAGGCGTAGAAGTCGGGATGGGCGTTGACGGGACGGCGGGCGTAGGTGTGGTTGACGCGGCGGTCGCGAGTGAGTTGCTTCACCTTCGTCCACGTCGCGCCTTGGTCGCGGCTGGTCCAGAGCACCATCTCGCCGCCGGTGGTCCACGGCTGCGGACCGGGTTCGGTCGGCGCGATGATCCGCCACGTGCCGTCCGGCTCGATGTAGAGCGAGCCGTGGTCGTAGTTGTGGTCGCTGGTGGTGAACGGCCGGCGCTCCCATTCCTTGCCCGTCCAGCGCAACGTGAACCACGGACGCAGGCCGTGTTTAGGGCCGGATTCGTATCCGGTGGTGGTCAGGTAGAGGATGACCGGCCGGCCGTCGGCATCGAAGTTGAGATCTTTGAGGTAAACAACCTTCTTCTCGACGCGTGAATCGTAAGCCAGCGAGGGGTTCTTCGCTTCGGTCAGCGGCAACGTCAACGGTTCGCCTGCAACGGTGCGCCACGTCTTGCCGTGGTCGCCCGTCTCGACGTAGTAGATGTTGGAGCGCTCGTTGAGGCCGACCGGTTTCGGATGATAGTCGAACACGCTGGCGAGCCGGTTGCCGCAGCGCCACGTCACTTGGTAATCGCCCATTTCAATGTGCGCGAGGCTCTGCGGCTCGCCCCACTTCACGCCGTCAGGGCTGGTCATCCAGAACAGGCCGCGACCGAGCTTGTAGCGCGTGTGCAGGAAAAGAAAACCTTTGCCCGGCATCCACCATGGATGCGGGTAGGAGAAGTTGGTTTCCAGAATCTGCTCAAATTCGTCCACCGAGTAAGGCTTCTTGCTTCGGTGAATCCACGACGGCCGTGAGGTGCCGTGGGCGGCAGAGAAGATCCAGACGTGGCCGGCGTCATCGAGCATGATGGTCGGGTTGTCGTGCGCGTCGTCGGTTTTCTTGTTCAGCAAGATCGTCGGGCGCGGCACCTGGCTGGTGGCGTGGTCGTAGAAGCTGACCATGTGGAGGAGTTGATTCTTCTCCTTCATCCGCCCGCCATAGCAGAAGAAAGTTTTGTTGACCTCCTTCGCGTAGTAAGCGTAGGGCAGCATCTGTTGCGGGTAGGTGGCGAAACCGCCGCTGTATTTGTAGCGATACTCGTCCTTCGACGGCTGGTTGTAATACCAGATGCCGCGATAGCCAGCGGCCTTCGGCAACGGCTCCGCAAAGCAGGGCAGCGCGGATGCGAGAAAGATGAACGCGACAGAGAGACGGACGAGGTTGGTTCTCATGCCGGCATTTTCGCCAATCGGACGGCGAAATCAACTCATCAAAGTGATGGGTCAGTCTTGATAAGTGGGGTGAGCTTCCAAGCTCACGCGCGGTTCTCATAACCGAGACGCCGGGCGAGCTTGGAAGCTCACCCCACTTAAGGACACCCAGAAGACCATTACCCGATCATATCCTGCGCGGAACTGCCTCCACCTGAAACGCCTCGGCGAACGGCGCGCCGCAGTTCAACTCCGTTGCGATCTGGCGGTTTACGTCGAGAATGCGGTCGTCGAAACCGCAGCCGCGCTGCTGACGGTTGCGATGCTCCTGCGAACGGTGATGCAGCAGCAGCCGGCGTTTCCAATGCGCCGCCTCCTCATCGAATGGCATGCAGAGGTCGTAGCGGAAACTGAGTGTCTTCGGGTCGCGTATCAGGAATGCCGCCGGTGGCTCGTCGAGCGCCGCCGCCGCGCGCAAAAACATCGCGTGAACGCGCCGATGGCCCGCATTGCTGTCCGCGCCGTGCGGCAGGAACACGATCTGCGGTTGATGAGCCAGAAGTTGATGTCGGATGGCCTCTTCGTTTTCGGCATCATCGAGCGGCGCGCCCGCGTCATCCTCTTTCAGCCGCAGAAACGCCGCGCATTCCTCGCCGAGGCCGAAGAACCGCAAGCTGTCACGCTGCTCCTGCTCGCGGACGGCGGCTTTCGTCGCGTTGTCGGGCGGCGAGCAGAACTCGTCGAGCACGCCGCTCGCGCTGCCGCTGACCACGGCGAGATGGATCGGGTTGCCGTTCTGTTGGAAGAACCGCAGCGTGACAGCGATGGCGTCGAAATCGTCCGGGTGCGGCGCGAGCACGAACAACCGCAGTTCCGCCGGCCACCGTATTGCTGAAATGACGGTGGGCCGCGGGCAATCGAGAAGCGTCTGCAAGTCGGTGTTCATCGCAAAGTAACTTGCGCGGCGCGCAGCAACAAACTCCTGGTTCGGGAGATGCCGCTGCCGCGGAGCCTCCGCGCTATGCGTGCCGATTCGCCGCGAAGGCGGTCGAACCAAAGAGGGTCAGCACGCAAAGCGGACGATGGCAGTTCATGACGCGCTCAACCCTTCGGGATGTCGGCGTGATAGCTCTGGAGCGACTTCACGCCCGCCTTGCCGGCGCGGTATTCTGCAATGCCGATGACGGCGGCGCGGGCCGCGGCGGCGGTGGTGACGTATGCGATTTTGTATTTGATCGCCGCCTGCCGGATGTAGGAGTCGTCGAAGGCGCTGGTCTTGTCCCGGGGCGTGTTGATGACCAGATCAATCTCCTTGCTCTTGATCTCGTCCATGATGTTGGGCCGCTGGTGTTCCTGAAGCTTGAAGCTGCGCTCGCATTTCACGCCATTCTCCTGCAAGAACAACTGCGTGCCTTCGGTGGCCTTGATGCGGAAACCGAGTCCCTGAAACTTGCGGGCCACATCGAGGATGACGGGGCGGTCTTTCTTCATGACCGAGATGAGCACGGTGCCTTGCTGGGGCAGCGGTGAGAGGGCGGCTTCCTGTGACTTGAAGTAGGCCAGACCGAATGTCGGCGCCATGCCGAGCACTTCACCGGTGGAACGCATCTCCGGTCCGAGCACCGGGTCCACCTCCGGGAACATGTTGAATGGGAGCACGACCTCCTTGACGCCGACGTGCGGAATCTTTTGGCGTTTGAGGTTCATGTCGTGGAGTTTCACGCCGAGCATGAGTTTGGTGGCGATGCGGGCCATGGGCACGTTGCAAACTTTCGAGACCAGCGGCACGGTGCGCGAGGCGCGCGGGTTGGCTTCAAGGACATAGACCTTGTCCTGGCAGATGGCGTATTGGATGTTCATGACGCCACAGACGTGAAGCTCCCGGCTGATGCGCAGGGTGTATTCCTCGATCGTCTTGATGTGCTTCTCCGGCAGCGTCACCGGCGGGATGGCGCACGCGGAGTCGCCGGAGTGAATGCCGGCCAGTTCGATGTGTTCCATGACCGCGGGCACGAAAGCATCAGTGCCGTCGGCCAGCGCGTCGGCCTCGGCCTCGACGGCGTTGTCGAGGAAGCGGTCAATGAGAATGGGCCGTTCGGGCGTCACGTCCACCGCGGCGGCGACATAACGCTTGAGCATCTCCTCGTCGTGGACAATCTCCATGCCACGGCCGCCAAGCACGAACGAGGGCCGCACCATGAGCGGGTAGCCGATCTTCGCGGCGATCTGGCGCGCTTCTTCGAAAGTGCTCGCCATGCCGGATTCCGGCATCGGGATGCCCATCTTCTCCATCATCTTGCGGAAACGGTCACGGTCCTCGGCGAGGTCAATGGTGTCAGGCGACGTGCCGAGGATCTTCACGCCGGCGGCGGCGAGTTCGGCGGCGATGTTCAACGGCGTCTGGCCGCCGAACTGGACAACAACGCCTTCCGGTTTTTCCTTTTCGTAAATCGCCAGCACGTCCTCGACGGTGAGCGGCTCGAAATAAAGTTTGTCGGAGGTGTCGTAATCGGTGGAAACCGTTTCCGGGTTGCAGTTGACCATGATGGTCTCGTAGCCGGCTTCGCGGAGCGCGAACGCGGCGTGGACGCAACAGTAGTCGAACTCGATGCCCTGGCCGATGCGGTTGGGGCCGCCGCCCAGCACCATGACCTTCTTGCGGGAACTGGAGGCCACTTTGTCGGGCCGGTTGTAGGTCGAATAGTAATAGGCCGCGTTCTCGACGCCGCTGACGGGCAGCGCGTCCCAAGCCTCGACGATGCCGAGCTTCTTGCGTTGCTCGCGAATTTTCACTTCGGGGATGCCAAGAATCTTACTGAGATACTTGTCGGCGAAACCGTCCTTCTTCGCCTGCACGAGCACTTCGTCCGGCAACACCTTGCCCTTGAACTGGAGAATCTTCTCCTCCAACTCGACCAGTTCCTTCATCTGCTGGATGAACCACGGCTTGATGTAGGTCTTGGCGTAAAGCTCCTCGACCGTGGCGCCCTTGCGGATCGCTTCATACATGATCCACTGGCGCTCGCTGGACGGCTCATTGAGCATCGTCATCAACTCGGCCAGCGGCCGCCGGTTGAAGTCCTTCGCGAAGCCGAGGCCGTGGCGGCCGTTTTCGAGCGAGCGGATGGCTTTCTGGAACGCCTCCTTGTAGGTCTTGCCGATGCTCATCACCTCGCCGACGGCGCGCATCTGCGTGCCGAGCTTGTCAATCGAACCCTTGAACTTCTCGAACGCCCAGCGCGAGAACTTCACGACCACGTAGTCGCCGGACGGCGTGTATTTCTCCAGCGTGCCGTCACGCCAGTAGGGGATGTCGTCGAGCGTCAGCCCGCCCGCGAGCTTGGCGGAAACGAGCGCGATGGGGAAACCGGTCGCCTTCGATGCCAGCGCCGAGGAGCGCGAGGTGCGGGGGTTGATCTCGATGATGACGACGCGGCCGGTCTTCGGGTCGTGGGCGAACTGGATGTTCGTGCCGCCGATGACGCCGATGGCCTCGACGATGCGATAAGAGTAATCCTGCAGCTTCACCTGGAGCTTGGGATCAATCGTCAGCATCGGCGCGACGCAGTAGGAGTCGCCCGTGTGCACGCCCATCGCGTCCACGTTCTCGATGAAGCAAACGGTGATCATCTGGTTCTTGGCATCGCGGACGACTTCGAGTTCCAGTTCCTCCCAGCCGAGCACGGATTCCTCGATGAGAATCTGGCCGACCATGCTGGCGGAAAGGCCGCGGCTGGCGACGACACGCAGTTCCTCGATGTTATAGACCAAGCCGCCGCCCGTGCCGCCCATCGTGTAAGCCGGGCGGATGACCACCGGGTAGCCCAGCTCCGCGGCAACCTTCTCGGCCTCCTCGACGTTGAACGCCGGCGCGCTCTTGGGCATTTCTATGCCGAGGCGCTTCATCGTTTCCTTGAAGATGATGCGGTCCTCGCCCTTCTCGATCGCATCGGCTTCGACGCCGATGATCTTCACGCCGAATTTGGCAAGCACGCCGGACTTGGAGAGCTGCGACGAGAGATTCAAGCCGGTCTGACCGCCAAGGTTGGGCAGTAGCGCATCGGGGCGTTCTTTTTCGATGATCTCGGTGAGTGTTTGAACCGTGAGCGGCTCGATGTAAGTCACGTCCGCCATGCCCGGATCTGTCATAATGGTGGCAGGGTTCGAGTTCACCAGCACGATCTGGTAGCCAAGCGACCGCAGGGCCTTGCAGGCCTGGGTGCCGGAATAGTCGAATTCACAAGCCTGACCAATGATGATGGGGCCGGAACCGATGATGAGGACTTTCTTCACGTCGTCGCGTTTGGGCATGATGGCGTCTCCTTGTCAGAAGCTACAATTACTTGTCTTTCGTCCTTTGTCCCGCTGGTCGCGGAGCTTGTTTTTCTATCGTCCAGCGGACGCGAAGGCAAACAGAATAGTCTTCCGACGGCGCTTAACGCGGCGTTACGATGGTTTGGTGAACGACAACGCCAGCTTCCACCGCGACACGCTGCTCAACGACGTCATGCCGTTTTGGCTCCGGCGCGCCCTCGACCAGCGACGGCAGCGTATCTTCGCGCGCGAAAGGCAGCATGTGGAAAGGCCCGTTCCACCTGCCGCGGATGCTGTGGTATTGCTGGCGGTTGCTGGAAGAAGTCAAAGCGCCGGCAAACTGACCATCGTGCCTGTCTTCTTGTCCGTCGGCATCTGTGCCTTGGTTTCCTTCAACCAGCGGGCGAGCGTCGCGGTGAGTTCCTTCGCTTTCGCGCGCTCCGTCTCAACAAGATCGTGTTGTTCGCCGAGGTCGGCAGCGAGGTTGAACAATTCGCAACGGCGGTCAGTGTGGTAGTAGATCAGCTTCCAGTCGCCGCGACGGATGGCGCTGTGCGGGCCAATGCCGGGACCGCTCGGCCCCCAGACGTTCGGGTAATGCCAGTAAAGAGCGCGGTTCTTCGGGTAGTGCGCCGCTTTCAATCCACCGCGCAGCAGCGGTGCGAAACTCACGCCGTCCACGCGCGGCAGCTTTTTCACCTTCGCCGACGTGCCGGTCATTTCGAGGATGCTCGGCAGGAAGTCTTCGATCATCACGTATTGGCGGCAAACCGAGCTGGGTGAGATCACGCCGGGCCACTTCACGATCATCGGCACGCGCACGCCGCCTTCGCGGGCGGAGCCTTTGCCGCTGGAGAGCGGCGCGTTGTGCGTGTGCGGCGGGCCGCCGCGAGCGTGGGCGCTGAGGCCGCCGTTGTCGGACACGAACAGCACGATGGTGTTCGACGCAATGCCGTGGCGATCGAGGTTGGTCATGATATCACCGAGGCTCTTGTCCATACCTTCCACCAGCGCGGCATACATCGCCTCCGTGTCGTCGAGGCCTGCGTCGCGGTATTTCTGGTAAAATCGCTTGTCCGGCGCGAACGGCACATGCACCGCGTAATGCGCCATGTATAGGAAGAACGGCTTCTTCTCAGCGACGGCTTGGTCCATTGCCTTGTTCGCTTCGATGGTGAGCGCCTCGGTGAGAAAGATGTCTTTGCCGTGATACTTCTCCAAGCCAGGCACGTCCCAGATGCTCGGCGCGCGGCGCCACGTGCCGCTGAAGTTCTGCTCGCCGAGATAACTGCCCGGCCCGCCTGCCGCATGGCCGGCAATGTTGATGTCGAAGCCAAGATTGCGCGGGTCGGCGCCGGGCGTGTCGAGCGCGCCCCAATGCGCTTTGCCGGCGTGAATCGTGCGGTAGCCCGCCTCGCGGAGAAGTTGAGCCAGCGTCGGCGCGCAAACCGCCCGCGGCGTGGCGGGGTCGGGGCTGAGGCCGTTGACGTTCCACTCCGGCAGCTGGAGCGTTGGGTGCTTCGCATCGGGAGCGGCATCTTTGCGCAGCGTCCAGTTGGTGACCTTGTGGCGCGCGGCGTTGAGGCCGGTCATGAGGCTCACGCGCGTCGGTGAGCAAACGCAACAGGCGTAGGCTTGCGTGAATTTCACGCCCGCCGCGGCGAGCCGCTCCATGTTCGGCGTGTGAAACTTGCGGTTCAGCGGTGTGACCTTGCTGTAAAACGGCACCGAAGTGTCCTGCCAGCCCATGTCGTCCACGAGGAACAGCACGACGTTGGGCGGCGGATTCGCGGCAAAAAGATTTGCCGCCGCAAGGAACAGAGCGGGGAGCAGGGGTTTCATCGTGTTAGTTTCCGATCCTGCAATGGTTCGCCTTCGGGACGAAGCACCGGCATCTGGAGCGCGCCGGATTTCCCCAGCTCGTCGAACATCTGCTTCTTCAGCTTCGCGATCTGCTCCTGAAACGCTGGCACGTTGATGAGGTTGTGGCGCTCGTGCGGGTCGGTCTGGAGGTCGTGGAAACTGTCCTTGTCCCAGAGGCCATGGTAGTAGATGTATTTCCAGCGGTCGGTGCGGATGGCGAACAGCGTCGGCGTGGCGGGGAAATTCCACTCCCAGTGATACTCGTAGAGGATGTGATCGCGCCACGGCACGTCCCGGCCCTGCAACAGCGGCCAGAAGGAGCGGCCGTCCATCCGTGGTGTCTTTGCGGGCTGCGCGACGCCGGCGGCTTCGAGCAGCGTCGGTGCGATATCTATGTTCTGCACCATTTGTTTCACGACCGTCCCCGGCTTGATGCGGCCCGGCGCGCGAGCCAGCAACGGCACGCGGATGCTCGTCTCGAACGCGTCGCGCTTGTCGTAGAAGCCGTGCTCGCCGAGCGCGAAGCCGTTGTCGCCCATATAGACCACCAGTGTCGAGTCGCGCAGACTCGCGTCGTCGAGTTGCTTCAGCACGCGGCCGACGTTCTCGTCAATTGTGTGGACCGCCTCGCTGTAGCGGCGGAACAAGTCCTCGAACGACGGCACCGGGTCGTTGTCGAACCGGCCTGTTTCCATGTGGTCCACGCCGTGGATGCCGTAGCGCCGCTCGCGCACCCAACGCGGCTGCGTCGCGTAGTTCTCCTCCGTGTTGGCCATCGTCGGCGGGTAACGCACCGGTGCCTTGTCATAACGGCCGCGATGGCGCGGCGCTGGCTCGAACGGGAAATGCGGCGCTTTGAACGAGAGATAAACGAAAAACGGTTTCTCGCGCCGCTCGCGCAGCCACTCGATTGCGAGGTCGGTGAGCGTGTCGGTGCTATAGCCTTTGAACTGCCGCCGTGTGCCGTTGACGTTCAGCGTCGGATCGCCGTATTCGCCCTGGCCGCGGAAGCCAGCCCAGTGATCGAAGCCCTTGCGCGGCTCGTCGCTGTCGTGGCCCATGTGCCACTTGCCGAAAAACGCCGTCGCGTAGCCCGCCGCGCGCAGATACTCCGGGAAGAACCGGATGCCCGACGGCTCCGGCCGCTGGTTGTCCACGACGCGGTGGTGATGCATGTATTGGCCGGTGAGAATCGAGGCGCGGCTCGGCGAGCAGAGCGACGTGCTGACGAACGCGTTGCGCAGGTGCGCGCCTTCCTTCGCGAGCCGGTCGAGGTTCGGCGTCTCCAGAAACTTCGGCGCTTCCGGCATGAAGCCGAGCCAGTCCCAACGATGGTCATCGCTGAGGATGAAGATGATGTTGCGCGGCTTCTCGACCGCAAACGCCGTCGCGCCAAAGCAGACGGCCACAGCGAGCAACAGGAACTGCAATCGTAGTTTCATGGCGATGGATTGGATTTCGGTTCGCGCCAGCGTGCGGCGACGTCGTCGAACCACGCTTCATACTGTTTCTTCATCTTCTCTACGATGGTCGGGTGTTCGGCGGCGAGGTCTTTCGTCTCACTTGGGTCGGCTGCGAGATCGTAAAGCTCGTGGCGTGGCGTGCCTTCGATACTGCGCTCGCCGCGGCCTTGCAACCGGCACAACTCGGCGTAACGGTCGCGGATGTGTTTTTGGTTCGGCGCATCCATGCCAACCGGCTGCACCAGCTTCCATCGCTCCGTCACGGCGCACCACGCGTGGCCGCGGCGCGGTTCCTGGCCGCTGTCCCATTGGAAGAACAGTGTGCGGTCGGACCAGCTAGCGGCCGGGTTTCGCAGTAGCGACAGGAAGCTTGTGCCGTCGAGCTTCACGCCAGCCGGTGTAGCGACGCCGCACGCATCGAGAATCGTCGGCATCACGTCAATGTGCGCCGTCAGCCGTGTAACCTTGGCCGGACTCTTGAAACCGGCCGGCCAGCGCGCGAAACACGGCGTGCGGATGCCGTTCTCATAGACCGTGCCTTTCAACCCGTGCAGGCCAGCCATGAAACGGTTTGCCGGTGCAGAGCCGGAACACGGTCCATTGTCAGATGTGAACATCAGCAGAGTGTTCTCTTCAAGACCGAGTTCCTTCAACGTAGCGCACACTTTGCCGAAGTTGTTGTCCACGCTCTTGAGCATTCCGTAAGCTTTGGAGGTCATCAGCCCCAAGCCCAGCTTGAGGTAGGGCGCGGCAAGTTCCTCATCCACCTGCAACGGCGTGTGGATGAGGTTCGCCGGCAGATAGACGAAAAACGGCTTCGCGCGGTTCTTCTTCACGAACTCGATGGCCGCGTCGGTGAAGATGTCCATGCAGTAGCCAGCGCGCTTCTCTTGTGTGCTGTTGTGGACCAACTCCGGGTCGAAGTATTTCCTCATCGCTGCACCGGTGTGGAGGAGTGCTTCGTCGAAGCCCTGCGCGTTCGGCCGGCGCTCCGGGTCGTCGCCGAGATGCCACTTGCCGAAAATGCCGGTCGTGTAACCCGCGCCGCGCAGCACTTCGGCCACAGTGATCTCCGCCGGGTCCATCAGCGTGGCCTTGCGGAACACGTCGCAGACGCCGGTGCGGAAATTGTAGCGGCCGGTCATCAGCGACGCCCGCGTCGGCGAGCAAACCGGGCTGACGTGGAAGTTCGTCAGTTCCACCGCCTCGCGAGCGAACGCGTCCATCTGCGGCGTCTTTACGTGCGGGTTACCGTGATAACCAAGATCACCGAAACCTTGGTCGTCAGTGAGGAAGAGGACGACGTTGGGCTTTCGCTCAGCGGCTGCGTGAACGGTGGCCACGGCCAGCAGACCGATGACGACGGGACACAGGCGACGAATCATGGCCGGATTATTGCGCGGTCGGCCGGAAAGTGGAAGCCACAGTTTTCACAGAGAAGAACCGCGCGCTTGCATCCTCCGTCGTTGGTGCCTAACCTGCCGGAGGTCACAGTTTAACCGGAGCACAACAACCATGAATACTCCGTCTCTCATTCCCAACTTCGCTGTCGCGCTGTTTGCAATCATTCTCGGCGGCGGCCCGCGCGCCGATGCGGCGAACTGGCCGTCTTGGCGCGGCGATGTGGCTGGCAGCGGCATTTCCAGCGAAAAGAACCTGCCGCTGCAATGGTCCGATACGCAGAACATTCGCTGGAGCGTGAAGCTGCCTGAGCGCGGCAACTCCACCGCAGTCGTCTGGGGCGAGCGCGTGTTTGTCAACCAAGCCATCGAGGCGGAGAACCGGCGCACGCTGATGTGCTTCCACCGCGCCGATGGCCGGTTGCTCTGGCAAAAGGGAGTCGTTTATGCGGAGCGGGAGCGGACGCAGCCTAGCAATCCCTATTGTTCCGCGTCGCCCGTGACCGACGGCGAGCGTGTCATCGTCAGCTTCGGCTCGGCAGGGTTGGTTTGCTACGACCTCGACGGCCGCGAGTTGTGGCGGCGTGACCTTGGTAAGCTCGACCACGTTTGGGGCAACGCCTCCTCGCCAGTGATTTTCGAGGACCTCTGTATCCATTACCACGGCCCGACCAAGAACGCGTCGTTGGTGGCGCTCGACAAGAAAACCGGCAAGACGGTCTGGAAATTCGACGAGCCGGCGTGGGACACCAGCGGTCGCACGGATGGTTTCAAGGACAAGCGCGACGGCGTCGTTGGCACGTGGAGCACGCCTATTGTCATTCGCGCCGGCGGACGCGACGAGCTGGTCATGACGTTCCCGATGGAGACGCGCACCTTCGATCCACGCACAGGACACGAGTTGTGGCGTTGTAGCGGGCTGAACCCGCTCATTTACGCGTCACCAATCTTTGGCGAAGGCATTGTGGTGGGCATGGGCGGCTATTACGGCAACTCGCTCGCCGTGAAACCGGGCGGCCAAGGCGATGTCACGGCCACGCAGCGCGTCTGGCACCAAGTGCGCTCGAAGGTCGGCATCGGCTCCGGTGTGATCAAGGACGGTTGCATCTACCACGTGCAATCGTCGGGCGCGGTCACGTGTTTGAAGCTGATGACCGGCGAGCTTGTCTGGGAGGCGAAACCACAGGGCGTCGGCAAGAAAGCAGGAAGCTGGTCGTCCATCACGCTGATCGGTGACCGCCTCTACTATCCGAACCAGTCTGGTGACGTGGTGGTGCTCAAAGCCGGTCCAAAGCTTGAGCAACTGGCGGTGAACTCGCTGAAGGAGCCGACCAACGCTTCAATCGCGGTCTCCGACGGCGAGTTGTTTCTGCGCACCGCACAAACCCTATGGTGCATCAGCACTGCAAAGCCCACCGCCCCGACGCGCTGAGTCCGGGCACAACTGTCCCGCAGCACTGAAGGCGTTTTGTATGCTCAAGCGCGCCGCGACTCCGTCAGAATTTCCCGCACGAAGGGATTGGTTGCGCGTTCGCGGCCGACCGTCGTCACCGGGCCATGACCGCTCATCAACCGCGTGTCGTCGGGCAGCGTGAGGATGTTCTCGCGGATGGACTTTGCCTGAGCCTCCCACGAGCCGCCGGGAAAATCGGTCCGGCCCACCGAGCCGGCGAAGATCAGGTCGCCGCAAAAGCAGACTTTCTCCTTCGGTTCGTGCAGCACAATGAGACCGGGAGAGTGACCCGGACAGTGCGCCACGTGAAACGTCAGCGCGCCTACCGCGAGCGTGTCGCCGTGGTTGAGATAGCGGTCAGCCGATATCGGCTCGACAGACTCCATCAAGCCAAACGCCCGCATCCGATCCGGTTCGCGCAACAAGACCTCGTCGTCAGCGTGGCAAAGCAGCGCCGCGTTGGTGAGTTGCTTCAGTGCCGCGTTGTCGGCCATGTGGTCCCAGTGACCGTGCGTGTTGACAATGTGGCGGATCGTCAGCCGGTTCTTGCGCGCCGCCTCCGCGATGTGCGCTGCGCTGCCGGGCGGCGCGTCCACGACCATCGCTTCACCGCTCGCCTCGTCGCCGACGAGGTAGGCGTGCGTTTCATACGGTCCGCTGGTGAAGGAGAGAATCTTCATGGTTTGCATCGCTTGTAGGGGCAACGCCCGTGTTTGGCAAGAACGCTTCGTTCCGGCGGGTGCAACGCCAGGCGCGGCGTAAAGGCGTAAAGGGTTGATTCCGTGGTGTTCGCGGACTAGGCTCCGTGCTGTGAAGTGGATCGTATTTACCGCACTGCTGGTCGTCGCAGTGGCGTTTGCCCAAACGCCCACCAAGAAGTTCGAGCCTTACAAGAAATCCGGCTTCGAGGGAAAGATGTTCGATACGAAGACCTTTACGACCAAGACATTCCAGACCAAGGAGTTTGAGACCAAGCGGTTTGAAACGAAGGAGTTTCCCGCCAAGACCAACCAGATGATGGAAGAACATTTTGACGCCAAGGCCTTCGCACCGCCGACGGAGAAGAAGGTCAGTTGGTGGCAGAAGCTTTTTGGAACGCACCAGTCAAGCATGAGCGGGAAGACCGTGGAGGGGCAGAGCTTCGCCACAAAGAATTTCACTGGCAAAGCAGCGCGGACAAAGGTGGACGGGAAGATGCAGGAGAAGGTGGACCACCTGCTGAACCCCAAGTCGCTCACGATGCCAAACATCAAGCCGACGCCGGAGGAGATGAACAAGCCGGTGGACAGCCGCCCCAAGAGCTTCCCGACAGCGACTCCAACACCTCGGTAAGCCCTCGTAGTTGAGTCTTCAGCACGGACTGGGCTTTGCTGTTGTCGAGCGCCAGATCCGCAGGGCGCGCGGGAGTCATTGGCACGTCGCGTATGTTCTTCGCTTCGATCGTCGCCGTGGGCCAGCCGAAACGCCGCGCAAGCCGCATCCCGATCTCGTAGCGGCTCAACCGCTCCGAGCCGGCCAGATGAAACACGCCCGTGTGCGGCGAGTCCGCCAGTTCCAGGATCGCCGCCGCCAGATCGCACGCCGCAATCGGGCAACGGAACTCGTCCACAAACAGCTTCACCGCGTGCTCTTCCCGCAGCGCCAGGCCGAGTTTCTCGTCCAAGCCGCGGTCGCCACGCGGGCTTGGCCCAAAGATCAGCGACGTGCGCGCGATCAGCCACGCGTCGCATCCGCCGCGCACGCTTTGTTCCGCGTCGAGCTTCGTTTGGCCGTAGAGGCTGAGCGGGCAAGGCGGATCGTCCTCGACATAGGGCGCGCCCTTGCGCCCGTCGAAGATCAGGTCGGTGGAAACAAACAGCATCTTCGCGCGGAGCCGGCGGGCTGATTGCGCGAGCGTGGCGGTGGCGTCCACGTTCAACCGGCGTGCTAGATCCGGCTCGCGCTGGGCGCGGTCGGCGTCCGCCAGCGCAGCGCAGTGGACGATGAGGTCGGGCCGGAAATTGTCGAGCTTCGACCGCACGGCTGCGGCATCGGCAAGCTCAAGCGGTTCAAGACCGCCGGGAATATTCCGAGGTCGAAAACTTTGGAACAGGCCAAGCGTGTCAAATCGCCCAGCCGCCTGGCGCATGACATGCGAGCCAAGCAACCCGCTGGCCCCCGTCACCAGGAGTTTCTTCAAGCAGCGGACTTGGCAGATTCCGCGGCAGCCGCCGGTTTCGCGCCGGGTTTCTTCGCGACGCGTTGTTTGAGCGCTTCTTTCTTGCGCTTGATGTAAGCCTTGCGGCGACGTTGTTTGATCTTCTTGTTGTATTGCTGACTCATAGGGCGCGCGGACTGTAGGTGAAGCCATGCGCCTTGCCAAGCGAATTGAGCGGGCATGGACGGGATCTGTCCTCCATTCCGTTCTGCTCGACGGGTTTCTTTCAGCCGGGCGGGCCGGTTGTTTCGGCGAAATCCTTGCATTAGCCAGTGGCTTTCGTTACAGTCCGCGGCGCAATTCCATGAAAAAACTAGTTGTTTCCGCAGTTTTCCTGACGGCGTTTGTCATCCAGTGCGGGCCGCTGTTCGCAGCCGCTCCGGCGCGCGACGCTTCTGATCTTTTCCTGCGCGCCTACCTCCAGATTCAGGAGGGCGATGGCGCGTTTGATAGGAGCGACTTCACCGCCGCGCAGACCCGCTACAAGGACGCCCTCGCCATCCTCAAAGACATCGAAGCCGTCCAGCCCGACTGGAATCCGCACATCATCAGCTTCCGTGAACGCTACTGCGACCAACGCATCGCCGAGGCCAAAGTGCGGCTCGCCGGCGGCAGCGCACCTGTGAAGACGCCCGCCCCGTCCGCGCCTGTGGCGACTGCTCCGGCGCGAATCCCGGCGTCATTACCCCCAGCCGGTGTCATGGTCGGCGCGCCCGGCCAGAGCCAGCCTTCTTCCGATCTTTCCCAAGAACTGGAACGTCTGCGCGACCAAGTCCGCCGCATGCAAGCCGAGCGTGCCGCCACTCCAACGCCCGCGCCGACACCGGCGCCAGCACCAGTGGTTGCGCCTGCGCCCGCCCCGGCTCCCGCGTCGAAACCGGTGGTCGCTGACAACGAACAGGTCAAGAAGCTGGAAACTGAACTGGCCGACATGCGGAAGCAGTTGCAGCAGTTCATGGGCGAGAAGAACCAGACGCCACCTCCAGTGCCGCTGCCCAGCACCGACGCCCAGCGCGTGACTGAGATGACCGACCAAATCGCAACGCTGCGTTCACAACTCCAGCAACTGCTCGCCGAGCGTTCGCAGTGGGAACAGTCGCGCCAGGACTTCGCGCGGTTGCAGGCCGAGCGCGCCTCGCTGCTCAGTCAGCTTCAGGAAAGGGACCAGCGCCTTGCCGCCGGCCCGTCCGTGCTCGATGTCAGCCAGTCAAAGGCGCTCTCTGAGCAGTTGGCGCAATCGGCTCGCACCATCGAGGCGTTGCGCTCCGAGAGCAAGCAGCTCTCCATCGAACTCACTACCGTCCGGAACGACGCGCGCGACAAGGCCGCCAAGGTTGCCCAGCTTGTGCCGCTCACAGACCAGCTCACCGCCACGAAGGCGGAAATCGCGAAGATTCGCGAGGAGCTTGCTGCCAAGGACCAGCAGATCATTGCCAAGCAACAGGCCCTCGTTGCCAAGAGCCAGGACGCTGCGCGGGCAGAGTTGCAACTCAAGGAAATGGCCGCGCTCCAGCAGTCCAACACCAACCTCCGTCTCTCGCTCGGCAAAATCGAATCGCTCATCGCCCTCGGCAAGAACCGCGAACAGGAATCGTCCACGCAAGTGGACCGGCTCAAGCAACAGCTCCAGGAAGTGAAGACCCAGCTCACCGATGCCCGGCGCAAGGAAGCTGAAACCGCGAAGTTCCGCGACGAACTTGTTGCCAAGAGTCGGGAAGCCGGCCGCGCGCAAGACCAAGCCAGGGATTCCTCCAACCTTCGCCTCTCCATGAGCAAGGCCGAGGCCCTGGTCGCCGTCGCGATGGAACGCGAGCGCGAATCAGCCGCGCAACTTGACCAGCTCAAGCAACAACTCAAGGAAGCGCAAACGCAGGTAGCCAATGCCCGCCTCAAGCCGTCCGCGCCGCCCACCGCCGACCATGCCAAGGCCGACCGCGCTACTGCCGCGCAGATTGAGGAATTGAAGCGAAAAATGGAAGAATCCGAGCGTCGCGCCGCCGCCGACCGTGCCAAGGCCGACCGCGCCGCCGTTGCCCAAGCCGAAGAGTTAAGGCGGAAAATAGAAGATGCCGAGCGCCGCGCCGCCGCCGCCGCCAAGGACCGTGCGGTGCTTGCGAAGGAGAAGGATGTGCTGCGGCTTGCCGTTGAGAAGAAGACCGTCGAACACCAGAAGCTCGCCGAGAGCACCGAAGCTGACCGCAAGAAGCTGACGTCGTTGGAGAAGAAATACCGCGAATTGAACCATCAGGTTACCGTGCTGGAGATGTCCACTCGCAAGCTCTCGCCGGAAGAAGAAGCGTTCTTGAAACGGACCGAAGTGCTGGTCCAGCAGTCCGGCGGCGCCAGCGTGAGCGGCGAGATCAACGCCAACGTCCGCCGTGCCAAGGAACGCGCCCTGGCGCAGGTTGCCGCGCTCGATGTTCCCGCCGGCATCCCAACCCCGCCCGCACCCAAGTTCGCACAGGCAGCGCCCGCGCCTGAAACGACCCGTGTCGTCAGCGACGTCACCAACACCGCCGTCCGCACCAGTCCGACTGCAACCAAGGCCGTCCAACCGATCCCCGCGCGTTCGGTGACGCCGGAGGTTCCTGCGGAATTGAAACCGCTGGTGGACGAAGCCCGTGAGCTTTTCAGCCAAAAAAAGTTTGAAGAGGCCGCTGCCAAATACCGCGAGATCCTCAAGCGCGACCCGGAGAATCTTTTTGGCCTCTCCAACCTCGCCGTCATCCGTTTCCAGCAGGAGCGGCTCGAAGAAGCCGAGCACCTCCTCAACCGCGCGCTCCAGACTGCGCCCGACGACGCCTACTCCCACGCCACCATCGGCATCATCTACTTCAAGCAGGACCGTATTGACGACGCCATCGAGGAACTGACCCGCGCGCTCAAGCTCAATCCCGGCAACGTCGAGGCCCACAACTACCTCGGCATCGCCTGCTGGAAGAAGGGCTGGCGCTCCGCCGCCGAACAAGAATTGCGCCGCGCCATCGAGATGCGCCCGGACTACGCCGACGCTCACTACAACCTCGCCGTCATCTACGCCACGCAGAAACCGCCCTTCCTCGGCCTGGCCAAGTTCCACTACCGCAAGACCCTTGACCTCGGCCGCCCGCGCGATCCCAATCTGGAGAAAACCCTGACTGGCGAGACGTCGGAAAAGTAAGCCCGGAAGCCCAAGTTCGCTGTGAGGCGGGCGCACCTGTCTCGCCATGCTTTGTTTTCCTGGGTTCAACGCGGAGACGATCATGAAACTCAGCGCGCGAAGTTTATGGACAGTGGCAGTGCTGGCGACGCTCGTGCGTTCAGCCGGCATGGCTGCGGAGTCGGAAAAGTGGCTGCCGTTCCATCTCCCGTGGGAAGCGCCACCCAATGCTGTCGCCGACGCGCGGTTCCTGCTCGACGCGCCCGCCGGCAAATACGGCCCGATCACCGTCCGCGACGGCCATCTTGTTTTCAAGAACGGCAAGCGCGTGAAGTTCTGGGCCACGAACTTCTCCGGCGAGTGCAGCTTTCCGCCGCCGGAGGTCGCGCCGCGCGCCGCCGACCGGGTCGCCAAGTTCGGCTTCAACCTCGTGCGCTTCCACGGCCTCGATTCCCGTTGGGGCAAGTGCCTCTTCCCGAAAGACGCGCCTGACACGCAGCACTTCGACCCGGAGCAACTCGAGAAGCTCGACCGGATGATCGCGGAACTGGAAAAACGCGGCATCTACATCAACCTCAACCTCCACGTCGGTCGTCACTTCACCCCCGGCGACGGTCTGCCGCAAACCGAGTCGCTTGGCTACGCGAAATACTGTGTCATCTTCGACCCGCGGATGATCGAGTTGCAGAAAGACTACGCCCGCAAACTCCTCACGCATCGCAACCCCCACACCGGCCGCACCTACGCCGACGACCCCGCCGTCGTCATCATTGAGCTGACCAACGAGAACTCGCTCTTCGGCGGCTGGACCGGCGGTCAGTTGCGCGGCAAGCAAAGCAACCGCCCGGTCAACACGACATGGGCCGACATCCCGCCCTACTACGGCGAGGAACTGACGCGCTTCTACAACCAATGGCTCGCGAAGCGATACCCGACACGCGAGGCGCTGGTCGAGGCGTGGCAAGGTGGTGCGCGATCCCCGGGCGCGCAGTTGTTGAAGAACGCCACCTTCAGCGCCGGCGCCGACGGCTGGGAACTCTCGAAGCAGAAGTCCGCCGCAGCCAAGCTCGAAGCAACCCACGACGCTCCCGGCGGCAAACCCTGCGCGAAAGTCACCGTCACGACCGTGGGCGAACAACCTTGGCACATCATGCTCACGCAGCGTCCGCTCAAGCTCCAGAAGGACATGAAGTATCGCGTCGCCTTCCGCGCTCGCGCTTCCGCGACGCGGCAACTCGGCGCCGAGGTCTGCCACAGTTCGCCCTATCGCGGCTTCGGCGGCGCGCACTTCGAGGTTGGCACGGAGTGGCGTGACTGCCAGTTCACCTTTATCGCGCCGGAGGACGATACCGACGTGCGCCTCAGCTTCCAGTTTGGCGAAGCGACTGGCACGGCATGGATCAGCGACGTGATCCTGCACGAGGCCCCGGTCTATGGCCTGCGCGACGACGAAGACCCCGCGCGTGGCAACGTGCGGCGGCTCGAGCCGGAGGAGTTCGCCAGCCACACCGTCGCGCGCTTCCGCGACGAGGGCCGGTTCTACTACGAGCTGGAGAGCCGCTACAACCGCGAGATGTATCGCTTCCTGCGCGACGAACTGAAGGTGCGCGCGCTTATCGAGGGCACCAACCACAACTACGGCCTGCCCTGCCTCCGCGCCGAGTCGTTGCTCGACCTGATGGACTGCCACGCCTACTGGCAGCATCCGCGTTTTCCGCGCAAGCCGTGGTCGCGCACCGACTGGGACATCGGCAACACCGCGATGCTCGACGCGCCGACCGCCAACTGCATCTCGCAGCTCTGTCGCTCGTCGGTTGCCGGCAAACCGTTCACGGTCAGCGAATACAATCATCCGTTCCCGAACGAATACGGTTGTGAGATGCCGCTGATGCTGGCGGCTTACGCGAGCCTGCAAGATTGGGACGCGGTCTATGGCTACACGTTCAACCACCGTTGGGACGAGGCGCTGCTCGGCGGCGACCAGGTCACTGGTTACTTCGACATCGCCAACGAGGTCAGCAAGATGGCCCAGATGCCGACCGCGTCGCTGATGTTCCAGAAAGGCTTCGTGCGGCCCGCGAAGAAGCTCGTCACGGTCAGCTACGACGAGAACCGCACCTACGACAGCCTGAAGGAGAAGCGATGGGACCGCATCGGGTTTCATCTCGACGGTGAGTTGTCGCCACTGTTGCCGTTGGTGCATCGCTTCCGCGTTGAGCGGTTCGACGCGCCGCAGACAACGCGTGTTGTGGATGTTGCTTTCAAAGAGCCGGAGGGTCGCATTGAGAGCGACACGGGCGAGTTGTTGTGGGAAACCGGCGAGAAGCGCACAGGCCGGCTGACGATCAACACGCCGCGCGCCCAAGCCGCCGTCGGTTGGATCGGTGGCAAGACGCTCAAGACCGCCGACGTGGAGTTTCGCCTGAACACGCCGTTCTGCGCCATCAGCCTCGCCGCTCTTGACGGTCAGCTGATCACGAAGTCGAAAAAGATATTGCTCGTCGTCGCCGCGCGCTGCGCCAACACCGGTATGGAGTGGAATAAGGAGCGCACCAGCATCAATGACAAGTGGGGCGGCCCGCCGCTCCTCATCGAGGCGGTGGAAGGCGAAGTGATCCTGCGTCGCGCCGCTGGCGCTGCCGTGTTGCAGGCAATTCCACTCGATGGTTGCGGGCGACCGCAACCGCAACGCGTGTTGAAGCTGGCGAAGCAAGAAGCCGGAATTGCCGTCCCTCTGCGTGCCGCCGACGCCACTGTCTGGTATCTGCTGCAGCCTGTGCCGCAATAAGGGCCGGTCATGAAAACGCGTTTCGCCGCCATCCGCTGTGTCCGCAGGCTGGTTCTGGCGCTGGCGTTGTTCCTCGCCGTTACGTCGGCGGTTGCCATACCGGAAGAGGATCGGCGCGAGGTTCAACGCCACGGTTACGTCTTCGAAAAATGGGTGCGCGATACGTTCTTCGGTGGCTACGTCCAGCCGGATTACACCCAGAAGTGGGACATCCCGAAAGAGATCAACAAGAACCACGGCGGCCTGCCGTGCAACATGAAGGCCATCAAATACGGCACGCCCGTGGACATGGGTGACGCGTTGCGGCAGTTCCAAGTGGCCGAGCCTTTCATACTCATCATCGCCTTCTGGCAGCAGGAGGGCGACAACAAGCGCATCGTTAACATCATCGCGCCGACGGTGACGCCGAAGCTCTATCGCTCGCTCTGGGAGCCGATCACGCTGGAGGATCTCAAGCGGCTCGACGCGGCGGTGAAAGATCGCAAGCTTGGCTACCGCGAAGCGCGCGCTGCGGCGCAGAAGATCAAGTCCGTGCCGCCGTTCACCCGCGCGATCATCACGGTAAACCCGAAGATTGACGAGAAAAGCCAGCGCCGGCTTCAATGCAGCCTGAGTTTCCGGAACGTCTTCAAGCATCTCGCGCCACAGGCAGACCCGAAGCCGCAGGAGATGCCGCAGCTCTTTGGCGTGAGCGCGCCGGGACCGTTTCTTTCCCCACCCCGGAATCTTGAGCGACCATCCGTAGATGCCAAGCCGTGATGCTCGCGGTGTTCCGCTTTCGTCTTGAGTTGGCGGGCGGCGGAATCTAGCCTCGCGACGTGTTCGGTAGGAGACAAAGGAGCCATCCACGATGAACGCCGATGAACTGCGTCAGGTAGTCTGCGTCGTGCTCGCCGCCGGTCAGGGCACGCGCATGCGGTCCAACGACACACACAAGGTCTGCTTCGAGATCGCCGGCGAACCGGCCATCCTCCGCAATTTGCGCGCGATCGAATCCGCCGGCGTCACGCGTTTCGTCGTCGTGGTCGGCGCGATGGCTACCCATGTCATGACCACCGTCGCCGCGCGACACCCGGGGGCGATGTTTGTTTATCAGGCCGAGCCATTGGGCACCGGCCACGCCGCGCGGCTGGCAGCCGAAGCGCTCGAACGCATGGGCCACCGCGGGCCGGTGTTCGTAACGATGGGCGACAAGATCATTGAACCGCGCGTCGTGACGGAACTGCTCGGCACCTTCGCGAGCACTCAGGCCGACATGGCTTTTATGACAATGCCGAAGGCCTCCGGCGACACGGAGGGCCGCATCGTCCAGTCGTCCGCCGGCGCCATTCTCGGCAACGTCGAGTTGAGCGACATCCAGCGCGCGCAACTCATGGATCGGCTGGCCCGCGCGACTCGCGGCAAGAGAACCGTCCGGCCGGAACCGTTGCGCCAGCTCGCCACGGCCGCCGTGTCGAACCCCTCCAAACTGAAACGCCTGCTCGGTCCGGTCGCGCCGCTGCTGGAGAAGAAAGATCCGATCAGCGTCGCAGAGTTAAAAAAGCAAATTGAAGCGACGGGCCGGACTGTGACGTTGGCCGGCCGCGCGTTCACGGCTGCGCAGATCGAGGCCGCGTCGCCGACCGTCAACATCTCGCTCTACCTCTTTCGTGCCCAGCCGATGTATGAAACGTTGGCCAAGCTCAAGTCCAACAACGCGCAGGGCGAGTTCTACCTCACCGACGCCATCAACGACATGGCGACCGCCCGCGGGCCGAATGGCGAGCCGCTCCATCGCGTGCGGATGGTCGTGCTCGACGACCGCGACGCCGTGTTGAGCTACAACTCGCCGGACGAGCTGCTGCAAGTCGAGAGTGTGCTCCGACGGCGGCTCGCAGCGCAGGCCGGCAAGCCTCTCGCCAAACCGTCGCCTTTGAGCCGCAAACTCCTCAAGCCCGTGTCGGCGTGGATCGCGCTCTTCGAGAAGTTCCCGCCGAAACTCCGTTCGCATCTCGCGACGCTCTACGGCAACGACAGCGCCAGTCTCGACGAGCGGCGCGCGGCCATCCTGGCGACGCTGAAACTCTTCGCCGCACGCTACGGCAAGGACCGCGAGGTGATCATTTCTCGCGCACCGGGCCGGGTGAACCTGATGGGCCGCCACGTGGACCACCGCGGTGGCCACGTCAACGTCATGGCCATCAACCGCGAGGTGATCTTCGTCGCTTCCGCGCGGCAGGACGACACCGTGCGGCTCGTCAACACTGAGAGCCAGCAGCATCCCGACAAGGAATTTCGCATCGCGGAGCTTCTCGGCGGGCTGACGTGGGAAAACTGGCTGCACTATGTCAACTCGCAGCAGGTCCAGCAGATCGTCCTCAACAGCCGCGGCGACTGGTCCAACTACGTCAAGGCCGCCGTCCTCCGCTTGCAGGAATCCAACCGCCACGTCCAGGTGCTCGGCATGGATTGCGCCGTCAGCGGCAACGTCCCGATGGCCGCGGGCCTCTCCAGCAGTTCCGCCGTGGTGGTTGCGACGGCAGCGGCGGCGGTGGCGCTCAACCGGTTTGACCTGACGGCGCAGCAGTTCGTGGATCTCTGCGGCGAAGGCGAATGGTTCGTCGGCAGCCGCGGAGGTTCGGCCGATCACGCCGCCATCCGGTTCAGCCACCGCGGCAAGGTTGCCCACGTCGGCTTCTTCCCGTTCCGCATTGAGGGTAGCTCCGACTTCCCGCCCGAACTGGCGCTGCTCATCGCCAACAGCCACGTCCGCGCCGCCAAGAGCGAGGGCGCGCGCAGCCGTTTCAACGAAAAGGTCGCCACCTACGAGCTTGGCTTCCTGCTGTTGAAGGATCGTTCCCCGCAATACGCGCATCTGCTCGAACACCTGCGCGACGTGAACCCGACGCGACTCGGCGTGAAGGTTGGCGAAATTTACTCGATGCTGCGCACGCTGCCGGAACCGGTGACGCGGAAGCAGTTGGCCGACCTGCTCGCGCCGCACCATCGCCCGCGGTTGGAAAAGATATTCGCCTCGCACCAGGAACCTGACGGCTACTGGCTGCGCAGCGTGATGATGTTTGGCGTTGCCGAGTGCGAACGCAGCCGCCTCTTCGCGAGCCTGTTGCGGAACGGCGATCTCGCCCGGATCGGACAATTCATGCGGATCAGCCACAACGGCGACCGCGTCAGCGGCCTCGGCACCAACGGCCGTATGCATCAGGAAAACTGGCGCGTGACGGACGCGATGCTGGATTCGCTCATCGAGGATTTGCGGAGCGAGGAACCGGCGCGCGTTAACCGTGCGCAGCTCTGGACGCGGCCTGGCGGCTACGCGTGCAGCACGCCAGAGCTTGACCGGATGGTGGACCTCGTCAACCAGGTTGAGGGCGTCGTCGGCGCGCAACTGGCCGGCGCGGGCCTCGGCGGCTGCATCATGGTGTTGGCGAAAAAGGCGGCGGTGGTGGACGTGGAGCATCAACTGGCGTGCCACTACTACGAATCCGCCGGCCTCGAACCCGCCGTCACCGTCTGCGTCCCGGTGGAAGGCGCCTGCCTGCTGAGCGTGTAGTTGCAGGTAATGGGTGTGTCTCGTGGGGCAGCTCTTAAGTGGGGTGAGCTTCCAAGCTCGCCCGGCGTTTCTTCTGCGAGAACGGTGCGTGAGCTTGGAAGCTCACCCCACTTGCGAAACTCGATCGCCTTGTCCTCCCCACGAGACAGAAATTCATTACAGTTGTGGTAAACTTCGGGTTTGAATTTGCGGCGGACTTCGCCACACTCGCGCATTATGAAACGAATCGTCGCCTCTGTCGCTTTCATCTCCACCCTCAGCCTCATCGCCGACGCCGCAACGCCGTCCAAGGACTACCCGATCCAGCCTGTGCCGTTCACGGCCGTGCATGTGCAGGACTCGTTCTGGTCGCCGCGCATGGAGACCAACCGCGCGGTCACGGTCTGGTATGACTTCAAGCGATGCGAGGAGACCGGGCGCATTGACAACTTCGCCAAGGCCGCCGAGCTGATGAAGGGCGAGTTCAAGGGCATCCCCTACGACGACTCCGACGTTTACAAGGTCATCGAAGGCGCGGCCTACTCGCTCGCGCTCAAGCCCGACCCGAAGCTCGACAAGTATCTCGACGACCTCATCGCCAAAATCGCCGCCGCGCAGGAGCCGGACGGCTATCTCTACACCGCCCGCCGGTTGTTCACGCCGGAGAAGATGCCGAAAATGTCCGCCCCGCAACGCTGGACGAATCTCGGCGCAAGCCACGAACTCTACAACGTCGGCCATCTTTACGAAGCCGCCGTCGCCCACTTCCAAGCCACCGGCAAACGCACGCTGCTCGACGTGGCCACCAGGAACGCCGACATGCTCTGCAAGACCTTCGGCCCCGGCCCCGACCAGCTCAAGGAACCGCCCGGCCACCAGGAGATTGAAATCGGCCTCTGCAAACTCTACCGCGTCACCGGCCAGAGGCGTTACCTCGACCTCGCTAGGTTCTACGTCGAGTTGCGCGGTCGCGAGGACACGCACAAGCTGCGCGGCCCGAACCAGCAAGACCACAAACCGATCTACGAGCAGGACGAGGCCGTTGGCCATGCCGTGCGCGCCGCCTACTACTACGCCGGCGTTGCCGACGTCGCGGCGCTGACTGGCGACAAGAAGCTCATCGCGGCGATTGACCGGCTTTGGGAGAACGTCGTCTCCAAGAAGCTCTACCTCACCGGCGGCATCGGCGCGACGCGGCACGGCGAGGCGTTCGGCGCGAACTACGAACTGCCGAACAAGACCGCCTACAACGAGACCTGCGCCGCCATCGCCAACGCCCTCTGGAACGAGCGCATGTTCTTGCTCCACGGCGACGCGAAGTATCTCGATGTGCTTGAGCGCACCATCTACAACGGCTTCCTCTCCGGCGTCGCGCTCACCGGCACCGAGTTCTTCTACCCGAACCCGCTCGCCAGCGACGCGCGCTACAAGCGCAGCCCGTGGTTTGGCACCGCCTGCTGCCCCGTCAACGTCGTGCGCTTCCTGCCGGAACTGGCCGGCTACATCTACGCCACGCGCGGCGGCGAGGCGTTCGTGAACCTCTTCGCCGGCAGCACCGCGAAGCTGACGCTCGGCAAGACCGCCGTCGAGCTGCGCCAGCAAACGCGCTACCCGTGGGACGGCCGGGTCATGCTCACCGTCACGCCGGAGAAAAAGGCCGCGTTCACGCTCAACGTCCGCATCCCCGGCTGGGCGCGCAACGAGCCGGTGCCCAGCGACCTCTATCGCTACGACGCTCTGGCTGCGGTCTCTGACCGCGATCTCATTCCAACGCTCAAGCTCAACGGCAAACCCGTCGCGCTCGCGATGAAAAAAGGTTTCGCGCAGATCAAACGCACGTGGCAGGCCGGCGACACGGTCGAACTGGAGCTGCCGATGCCCGTGCGCCGCGTCGTCGCGCATCCGGCGGTGAAGGAGGACGTGGACAAGTTCGCCGTCGAGCGCGGGCCGCTGGTTTATTGCGCCGAGGGCGCCGACAACGACGGCAAGGTGCTCGCCAAAGTGCCCGGCGCGGACGTGTGGTTCGAGACGCAGGAGCGGCGCGACCTGTTCGGCGGCATCGTCACCGTAAAGATCGTCCCGAAGGGTGCAGGCGACGCGCTGACGTTGATTCCCAACTGCCTCTGGGAGAACCGCGGCCCGAACGAGATGTCCGTCTGGTTCCGCACCAAGCCCGCGCCGCCGGAACCGTGGGCGGTTTCGTTTTGTCATCCATCTGACAGCGCCGAGGCGTGCTTCGACGGCCAGTTGCCGAAGAACTCCAACGACCACAACATCCCGCGCATGACATGGTGGGACCACAAAGGCACCGCCGAGTGGGTCGAACGCACCTTCGACAAACCGACGAAGTTCTCCGCCGCCGAGGTCTATTGGTTCGACGATACAGGCAAAGGCGGCTGCCGCGTCCCGCAAAGCTGGAAGCTTCTCTACAAAGACGGCGCGCAGTGGAAACACGTCGCTAACGCGACCGACTTTGGCGTCAAGCGCGACCAGTTCATCCGCATCACCTTCACCCCCGTCACCACCACCGCCCTGCGCCTCGAAGTCCAACTCCAGCCGAAATTCTCCGGCGGTATTCTGGAGTGGAGGATGGGGGAGTAATGGGGATAAGCACCGAATGAAGAATACGCGCGCCACTTTTCATGTTGTCGCCTTTCTCTCGTTGGTTGGGGCGACCGTTGTCTGGTCGCAATCCGTCGCGCCGCCACCCCCGCTGGTCCAAGCCCATTCCCACAACGACTACCTGCACGAGAGGCCGCTGCTCGACGCGCTCGACCACGGCTTTTGCAGTGTGGAGGCGGACATCCATCTGGTGGATGGACAACTTCTGGTCGCGCACGATCGGGACAAGACCCGTCCAGACCGCACGCTCCAGTCGCTCTACTTCGATCCGCTGCGGGAACGGGTGAAGCGGAACGGCGGGCGCGTCTATCGCGGCGGGCCGGAGGTGACGCTGCTTGATCGACCTCAAGCACGACTGGCGTGTGCTGTATCCGGCCTTGCGTGCCGTGCTCGTCAAATACGCGGACATCCTCACGACGTTCCGCGATGGCAGGAAGGAAACCAAAGCCGTCCTGGTCATCATCAGCGGCAACCACACGCTCGACATGTTGGACGGCGAGCCCCTGCGCTACGCCGCGTTGGATGGCGGCTTGACTGATTTGGATTCCGATGTGCTGGCGAATCTGGTTCCGTGGATCAGTGGCCAATGGAGCCGCACGTTCAAGTGGCGCGGCGAAGGCGCGATGCCGGAGGGGGAACTGGCGCGGCTCAAAGAGATCGTTGCAAAGGCCCATCAGCAGGGACGGCGGGTGCGTTTCTGGGGCGCGCCGGACCGGCCGGTTTTCTGGGCGATGATGCGCGACGTGGGCGTGGACCTGATCAACACGGACAATCTTTCCGGGTTGGAAAAGTTCTTGCGCACCCCTAAGTTGCCCGCACCATGAAACGGTTCCGTATAGAACCCCGTCGCCGCCTCGACCGGTTTCGGCGTCAAGTGCGACCAGTTCAACCGCGTCACCACCACCGCCCTGCGTCTCGAAGTCCAGCTCCAGCCGAAATTCTCCGGCGGGATTCTGGAGTGGAAGATGAAGGAATGATTACCAAAATCCTAACACTCGCTGAGGAAACATGAGCTTCAAGACATTCACGATCTATGGAGAGTTTGAGGTGCCGCTCAAGAAAGGGAAGAGACACGACTACATCCCGGTCGACTGTCCGGATTTCTGGAGACACGTCCCCCACATGAACGACCGTGGTTGTTACATCTTTGCAATCCGAGCAGGCAAGGGGGTCCGCCCTGTTTACGTAGGGAAGACAAAGCGCACGTTTGCGAAGGAGGTCTTCACAGACCATAAGATCGCGCAACACTACACGCCGGCCCTTGCCAATACGGACAAAGGAACGCCTGTAATATTTCTAGTGGTGGCCCCAAGTGGACGCGGGAGGCCGAACAGCAAGATGATTGGCGATCTCGAGACATTCTTGATTCAGGTTGGGGTTGCAAAGAACCCGAACCTGAGCAACATCCAAAACCGGCAAGAAGCTAGATGGGGAATCAAGGGGGTTGTGAGGGGTGGAAGTGGAAGAACCACGAAGACCGAGAAGAGATTCAAAACTATGATGGGGCTATAGCTTTGGCCTCTAGGCTGAGGACAGCGCACTAGATTGGGACGTTACGTGACGCCTAGGCGGCGGCAGTGCGCCGCGGTCGTTTGGAATTGAATCCCTATGCTTCGGTTAAACGGCTACCACTGGATTCTCAAGCCCACCAGAGGGTTTGGGTCTTCCCACGGCCAAAGTCTGCGAAGCTGATCGTGGTGAGCAGCAGCCTCGTAAATCCGGGCAGCCGCCCGGAGCACGTTGTCGACTCGGTATTCCGTCTCAAAAAGTTGCATGCTCTCGTAGCTTCCCATCATCAGCAACGCAGCATGGATTTCGTCAAGCCGTTGCCACACACCTAGCACGAACATGGAGCGCTCCGACTCGGGACAATCCAATTTGGCTCGTGCTGAGTAAGCCAATTGGTCAATCTGCGCTGAATGCTGGTTACGCCACTGAAGCCATCCCTGGCGTCCGGGGCCGGACAGTTTCAGTCGCAGCATTCCTACTTCATTTGCATTGAGCAAGTGCTTCCAGTCTTTTTGCGACTGCTCGACCCGTTTCAGTAGCTCTTGAACATCCTCATGCCGCATAAATTTCTCCGGTTGCTCAGCCTGCCACGGAGCCTCTTTTGTCCGCAACTCTGAAACCGCTGCGGCTGACGACGGCGCACTTGATCGGGACCTTGCGCGAGGCTTGGGCGGCGGGGGCGCAGAGAGTGAAGAGTGCAGAGTTAAAAGTTAAGAGTATTTCCTGAGCGCCTCTTTGAGTTTCTTGGCGTCAGTGCGCGTGACGTGGTGGGGCGTGACCGTTCGCGCCGTGCTGTCGTTCTTCAATCGCTCTTGGCCGGCCCGGTGGTCCGGTCTTGCCCAACTGTGGGCAACACTGTGCGCGCTTCCTTACTTGATCGCCGCATAGACCCGGTGCACGTCGTCGTGATCGTCCAACGCGTTGAGGAACTCGGCGACCTCCTTGCGTTGCGCCTCGCCAAGCTCGGGAAAGCTCTTGGCCAGATAGCGGATCTCCGACGCACTGACCGTCCAGCCGGCGGCCTTCAAGGCCTTCGTGACTGTGTCGAGATCCTTGATGTCGGCCAGGAAGCGCGCGCCTTTGTGACCTGCGGGCACTTCGTCGGCTTCCAGCGGCTCGATCTCCTGCGCGCCGGCTTCAATGGCATCGCTCTCGGCGTCGCGCTGCGGGTCGGCGTGGCTGGCTTCGACCACGCCGAGGTGGTTGAAGAAGAAGCTGACGCTGCCGGGCTGGCCGAGCGTGCCGGTGCGGAAAATGTTGCGGATTTCCGGCGCGGTGCGGTTGCGGTTGTCGGTGAGACACTCGACGATGACGGGCACCTTGTGCGGCGCGAAGCCCTCGTAGGTGACCAATTCAAAGCTCACTTTTTCTTCGGTCTGGCCCGCGCCCTTTTTGATGGCGCGCTCGATGGTGTCGCGATAGACGGAGGCCTTGCGGGCTTTTTCCACCGCAACGGCCAGGCGGGCATTCAGGTCGGGATCTGGTCCACCCTGTTTGACCGCGACCATGATTTCCCGGACGATCTTGACGACCATTTGGCTTTTCTTTTGCGCGCCGGCTTCGCGCCCAGACTGTTTCCATTGAGCACCCATAATCAGATTACTGTGGGTGAGTGATGCGGGCGGCGCAATTCAAAACAGCCGGCTCGCGGCGAAGCGGTCGGGCTACGCCTCGCTGTGCTGGTGATGGACAAAACGGGAGTAATCAGGCAACATCAACCTTAGCTACGGACCAGTTCCCAAACAGTCCGAAAACAAGTCAGGTCAGTCATCATGAAAAGCACTGAGTCTTCCCACAGGCCCGATCGTCGGGCGTTCCTCAAGCGTGTCGCTCTCGCCGGCACGGGATTGATTGCCGCTCCGCTGGTGCTGCCTTCGCGTATGTTCGGCGCTGCGGCGCCCAGCAAGCGGCTCAACATCGCCGCCATTGGAACGGGCGGGCGCTGCCGCGCGTTGATCTCGGAGATCTTGCGCCAGGGCGAGAATCTGGTGGCGATGTGCGACGTGGACCAGCGGCAGTTCGCACCGATGCGAAAGGCCATGGCGAATGTGGCGGAGGGCGCGGATGAGATGTTGGGCAAGGCCAAGCTCTACGACGATTACCGCAAGCTGCTCGATGCCGAGAAGTCGCTCGACGCGGTGGTCATCGCCATCGGCTCGCGCTGGCACGCGCCGATTTCCGTGCGGGCGATGAAGGCGGGCAAGCACGTCTATTGCGAGAAGCCGCTGGTGCGCACGGTCGCCGAGGCGCGGGAGTTGATCGAGTTGACACCGCGCAGCAAAGTCGCCACGCAACTGGGCACACAGGGCACGAGCAGCAAGTCGTTCCGCCGCTCCGTGGAGGTCATCCAGGCGGGCGTGCTCGGCCAAGTCGAGCAGGTCTGGCTCTGGTCGGATTACTGCGGCAAGTTTCCGCCGAGCCAGGACCGTCCGCCGGGCGAGGACCCGGTGCCCGAGGGCTTGAACTGGGATGCCTGGCTGGGGCCGGTGCCGTGGCGGCCGTTCAAGGCGGGCGTGTATATGCCCGGCTGCATCAAGGCGCAGAACTGGCTCGATTTTTGCAACGGCATGCTCGCCGGCCAGGGTTGCCACACGTTCCAGTTGCCGGTCCGCGCGTTGAAGCTCGGGCCGCCCGCCCGCGTCACCGCCGAACTTCCCGAACCGGTCAAGGAGACCTATGTTTCGCGAGGATGCTTCCGCTTCGAGTATCCCGCGCGCGAGGGTCTGGCGCCCGTCACGCTCTGGTGGGGCGACGGCGGCAAGTATCCGCCGGAGGAGATCACCAACTCCGTCAAGGAATGCCGCGGGCAGTTGCCGACCACCGGCTGTCTGTTCGTCGGGCAGCGGGGCCAGCTCTACACCGACGGCTGGGGCGTCGCCGGTATCATGAAACTCAAGGGCGACAAGAAGTGGCGCGGCGTGTTGGATCATGACGCGGTCAAGACGCTGCCGCTCAGCGTGCCGCGCCTGACCAATGACAACCACATGCAGGAGTGGTTTCAAGCGTGCAAGGGCGGCCCGGCCACCTACAATCACTTCGAGATCGGGGCGCGCGTTTGCGAGGCCTACCTGCCCGGTATCTTTTCGCTACGCCTGGGCCGTCCCATCGAGTGGGACGCCGCCGCCATGAAAGTCCCCGGCGCGCCCGAAGCCGACCGCTGGATTCAGAACTCGTATCGGATGAAGTGGGTGGATTGACACTTTGAGAAACTCTCGTCGGAGTAATCGGATGAATCTGTTGCAACGACGTGAAACTGAGGCGCAAATTGCAGCGCCCTTGGTCAAGGCTTTCATGGATGAGTTCGGCCGTGAGAGAACCCTGAAAACCGTCGAGCGCGTCATTAAGAAGCTGGCCCGACGGAAAGGGGCCGAGATGGCGAAGCTCGCGGGCGGCAACGGGCTGAAACATTTTGCGAAGATGGTCCTACCGGTCTGGCGCGAGGGTGGCGCGCTCGATGTCGAAGTCATTGAGGCGAACGACCGGCGATGTTCGTTCAACGTCACGCGGTGCAAATACGCCGAGATGTATCAGCGGCTCGGTCTCGAAGAGTTTGGGTGCCTGTTTTCGTGCAGCCGCGATTTTGCGTTCATCGGCGGTTTCAACCGCAAACTAAAACTGAAACGGACCCAGACGATCATGGAAGGAGACCGCTTCTGTGATTTCCGGATCGTCCGGGGCAAGTAGAGGTTGGGCTGATTCGACGGCGCACTTGATTGGAACCTTGCGCGACGCTTGTGCGGCGATTCGACGCTGAGGACTCGGTGCTTGCGCCAGCGGAAGCCGCTGCTACGATGCCAGCGGAGTTCAATAATCCTGCTATGAGTCTTCATCTGAAAAGGGTGTTTGTCCCTTGGATCGTGTTCTTCCTGCTGTCTGTGACTTTTTCTGCCGCTATCGCGGCGGAGGCGCACCCGAAATATGGCCCGAAGGCCACTCCGCTCATCAACGACCACCAGTATTTCCGCGGGGCCGTCGCCGGGGATTTCTGGCGCCTCATGCCTTTCTACGTGCCGCAGCGCAACGACTACGCCTGCTCCGTTGCCTCCATCGCGATGGTCTTCAACGCCGCGATCAAGGACCGCACCCGGATCACGGACACGGAGAGGAACATCACGCAGGACGTGCTTTTGGAGAGCATTCGGGATGTGCCGCTGCGGGAGCTGGTGTCCAAGGAAGGTTTTCGGGGACGGCACGGGATTACCTTGGATGAACTCAAGATCGCGGTCGAGCAAGCGGCCCGCAGCCAGGGCGTCCGGGCACATGTCGCGGTCCATTCATTTCGGAATCGGTCCCTGGAGGAATTCCGGGAGATCCTCCGGGCCAACGAAGAGAATGCTGCGGATTTCCTGCTGGTCCATTTCGTTCAGGACGATCTGACCGGCGCTAGAGGAGGCCCCTACGCTCATGTCTCGCCGATCGGGGCCTACGACGGCGCGACCCATCGCGTTCTGATCCTCGATGTGGACCGGGAATGGTATTCCCCCTACTGGGTCTCCGACGGAGACCTTCTGGCGGCCAGTAATTACGTCACGAAACCTTTGGGCGCCGGCGGCCTGATCCATATCCGCTTCGACTCGACCGGCGGATCGCCGCGATAGCCGGGCCTGACAGAACTCTCCGTGACACGAAAGAGTTTCTTGTGAAGATTGGTTTCCGGCCTGCACCCACTTCTCCTGCCGAGTCGCACCCTGAAGGGCGAGGAGGATTCTGCGCTTGTTCGGCGGCGACGGTTGTCTAGAATTCAGCCTCGTCCAATATGAAAACGCTTTGTCTGCTCATCTTGCTCGGCTGGACGCAACTTGCTTTCGCGCAGAACAACCTGACCGGTCACGCTGCTGCGTTGTTCAAGAAGGCCGAGGCTTCGAGACAATTTTCTACCGTCGCGGGACTGAAGCCCGAGGTTCTTCCCACGACCGACGGGCAGAGTTTTCTCACCGTCTGGCGCGCGAAGGGCGGCACGAGCGCGCCGAAGCACTGGATCGTTTCGTTGCACGGCACGCACGGTTTCGCCACCGACGACCTCGCGATCTGGAGTCCGCACCTCAAGGGCCGCGACGTTGGTCTGCTTTCTGTGCAATGGTGGCTGGGCGGGGACAACCCGCGCGACTCCTACTACGCGCCCGCGCAGGTCTATCGCGAGGTTGATCTCGCGCTGCACAAGCTCGGCGTCCGCCCCGGCACGGTGATGTTTCACGGCTTCAGCCGCGGCTCGGCCAATGCCTACGCCATCGCTGCGCTCGACGCCGGGCGCGGCAGAAAATACTTCGCACTCAACGTCGCCAGTTCCGGCGGTGTGGGACTCGACTACCCGCCGACACGCGCGATTGTCGCCGGCGTTTTTGGCGATCACCCGCTGAAAGGCACGCGTTGGATCACGTCCGCCGGCGGACGCGACCCGCAGCCCGACCGCGACGGCATCCCCGGCATGAGGCGCGCCGCCGCGTGGTTGAAGGAACAAGGCGCAACGGTCGTGCAAAGCATCGAAGACCCGAACTCCGGCCACGGCGCGTTGGTGCTCAACCCGAAGAACGCAAAGCGCGTGCTGGATTTGTTCCTCGCTGAACAACCTTGAGCCGCCGGGCAATGATTGTGTTCGCGAAGGCTGCACCAGGATGCCGGCGAAGCCTGGTTGAACCATCGCCGTAGCTGTCGGAAAGGAATGGAATGATCCGATGAGAAAGAACCTCTCCGTGTTAGCGATGATGTCGCTCGTTGTTATGTTGTTTGCGGCGGAACATGAGAAATCCGCCCCGGCGACGAATCCCACCGCCGACGGCTATCGCGGGATTTGGTATGGCGGCAAGGAATATGGGGGCGGGTTTGCGCTATTCCCTTCCCAACACTCGCCCTCGGCGATCTATTGTGCGGAGGCCAAGAAGACCTTCTTCGTTTACGGCGGCACGGTTGCGGGCAAGCAGCAATTGCAGGCGATGGCGTCTTACTACGATCATGAGCGCGACGTCGTGCCGCGGCCCACAATCGTTCATGATTGGGGGAAGTGGAATCTCAAACCGGGTCAGGCGGCCGATGGGCACAGGAACCCTACCCTTTCCGTTGACGGCGACGGCTACGTGTGGGTTTTCGTCAGCGGTCACGGCGATGCGGCTTACATCTATCGCGCTAGGAAGCGTTGCAGCGTCGAGAGCTTCGAACGGATCGTCGCGACGCCGATGACGTATCCCAACCCGTGGTGGATTCCGAACAAGGGCTTCTTCCTCTTCTTCACCAAGTATGATCACAATCGTGAGTCCTTCTGGACCACCAGTTCTACTGGCAAGGGATTGGCCAACAGTGAAACCTGGAAAGCCCCCGGCCAACTGAATGCGTGGACGGTGGGCCAGGATGGAGGAAAGCCCGGCCACGGCCTCTATCAGTTCACCGCGGCGTGCGGCTCACGCGTGGCCACGGCCATGAACAACTGGATCGGACGCACGAGAGACCGTTCGAACCTGTTCTATTTGCAGAGCGACAACATGGGCAAGACCTGGCAGACGGCTGACGGGAAGGACTTTGCGCCGCCGATTCGAGAGGTCAAGTGTCGGGCTCTGGTGCGCGACTTTTGGGGCGAGCATCTGCAAGTGTATGTCCAGCACTTGACGTTTGACCGGCAGGGACGACCCGCGATCTTGATCCTGACCTCGCCCGCGGGCCAGACCAAGGAGGGAGCCGGCGGCCCTCGGACATGGACGGTTGCGCATTGGGTGGGAGACCGCTGGATGTTTCACCCGGTAACCACGTCGTCGCACAATTTCGACTGCGGCTCGCTCTGCATCGAAGACGATGGAACTTGGCGGATTGTCGGCCCGACGGAACCCGGACCCCAACTGTGGAAAACCGGCGGCGAGATCGCCATGTGGACCAGCCGCGACCAAGGCTCAACGTGGAAGAAACTCAAGCAGCTCACGACGGGCAGCAAACACAACCACTGCTATGTGCGACGTCCCGTGGACGCGCATCCCGACTTCTACGCGCTTTGGGCCGACGGCGACGGAAACAACAAGTCCGCGCCCTGCCAGCTCTACTTCTGCAACAAGGCTGGTGCTGTCCGTGTTCTCCCGCAAACGATGAGTGGCCCGTTCGCGCAACCAGCAATCCTCGACCGGAAGGGGGCCGATGGCGTGCGGTAACGCTCAGGGTTTGCCGATGCAGTAAAGTTGGTGCAGCGTCCGCAGGTAGATGCGACCGCCCAGAATGACCGGCGTGGCAAAACCGCCGTCGGCCAGATCGTTTTCGGCGACCATCTCAAACTGCCGGCCGGGTTTGAACACGAACGTCACGCCCGTTTCGCTGGGCAGATAAATATGGCCGCCGGCCAGCACAGGCGAAGCGCTGAACTTGCCACGCACTTTCTCCTCCCAAACGACCTTGCCCGTATTGGCCTCAAAACAAACCAGCTTGCCCTCATCCACGGCCATGTAGAGCAGGCCGTCGGCGAGCAATAGCGACGGCACGTAGGCGCAGTTGCCGTCCCGCTTCCACGCCACGTGCGTTTTCGTCACGTCACCATTGCCGTTGGCGCGAATGCAGAGGAGGTTCCGCTTCGGGAACCCGGCCGAAGCATAGACCCGTTCCGCGTCGAAGCTGACGTTCGAGCAAGTGGACTCGCTGGGACCGTCGCAGGTCCAAAGCAGCTTGCCGTTGGCGGGGTTGTAGCTGAAGACCTTGAACGGCCCCTGGATGAACAACTGCTCGCGGCCAGCGACCTGGCCAACTGACGGGCTGGCGTAGGTTCCCAACTTGTAATCGTCGCGGCTGGTCCGCCAGGCGACCTCGCCCGTGCGCCGATGGAGCGCCGTGATGAAGCTGCCCTTCACATGGTCGGCGACCACGATTACCAGCGACTTGTAAAACACCGGCGACGCGCCGTAACCGTGCTTTGAATGGAAATCGCCGAGCCGTTTTTTCCAGACGAGCTTGCCGTTGAGATCAAGTGACACCAGCCAAAACCCGTCTTGGGCGATGAACGGCAAGAACACGCGCTCGCCGTCACACGCCGGTGTCGGCGAAGCGAAGGTGTTCTTCGAATGCTTGGGCATGAACCCGCCGCGATGGATTTCCGTCTGCCAGAGTTTCTTCCCGCTGCGGCGGTCGAAGCAGAGAATGAACTGCGCCTCCGCCGCTTCGTCGGCCGTCGGCAGAAAGATGCGGTCACCCCAGATCGCTGGCGAGCCGTGACCACGGCCGGGCACGTCGCTTTTCCAGATTACGTTCTCCGTGGCGCTCCAGCGCGTTGGCGGGGTCTGCGGCGCGGGAGCAATGTTGTCCAGCTTCGGCCCGCGCCACCACGGCCAGTCTTCCGCGGCGACGCGAATGGCTGGCAGATCGTCCGGCACAGGAGCGCCGGCGCAGTTGCCCGCCAGGAAGCTCAAGCTCGCGACGACAGGGAGCCAGCAGAAAATCTTGTTCATGCCGCACCGTTACCAGAGCAGCGCCGCAATTGATAGTGGAAAGTGGACGCTGTGCGCGCCGTGCTCCACGGGGATTCCGTGCTTGTGTTCACGGAGGCTGCGGCTACGATTTCTTCCTGTGGACCACGACAGCAAGCAATCCGGTTGGCTCACTCTCCCCATCAGCTTGGGGGTGGCTCTTACCGGCATTGCCATTCTAACATCGGTGATGTTGGGGGTGACGACGTTTTACAGCGTCCGGTCTTTCGTGCGGCAGGGTGTGCAGGAGCGCCTGGCAGACGCCGTGGGGATTGCCGCTCTCAAGCTGGATGGCGATCTTCACGCCACCTTGCGGGACAAGGGCGATGAAAGCACCGCAGCCTATCAGGAGATCCGGAGGTATTTGCGAACCATTCGCGACACGGCGAAGGACATCCGGTTCGCATATACAGCGCGCATGGATAAACGGGGCAAAATGGTGTTTGTCGTGGATGCTGAGGAGAATCCCAAGGAGGCAAGCCACATCGGTGATGCATACGAAGAGGCGTCGAACCTGATGCGCGAAGCGTTCCGTCCGCCGTATGGTGTGCGGGTCGAAAAACAGTTCGTCACCGACCGGTGGGGAGTTTTTCTTTCCGGTTACGCGCCGATCTTCAAGAAGAACGGGGAGTTTGAAGCTCTGCTGGGCATAGACATCACGGCCCAGAAAGTCTTCGACTATGAGCGGCATTATCTCTTGATGATTTGCCTTATCTGTCTTGGCGTTTGCGCGCTGGCGGTGGCACTGGGCGCCGTTCTCGCGCGGCGGATCAGCAAGCCGCTGCTGTTGTTGGAGGCCGACATGTCCCGCATCCAGACGTTCGACCTGGGCGGCAGTCCCGTCATCCGTTCGAGAATTGTGGAGGTTATCCGGATGAAGAACGCCGTGGAGAACATGAAAAGCGGCCTGCGTTCCTTCAAGAAGTATGTTCCCGCCGAGCTTGTCGCGGAACTGATCAAACTACGGAAGGAGGCAGTGCTCGGCGCCCAGAAACGGGAACTGAGCGTATTCTTCTCCGACATCGCGGGGTTTACCTCCATCGCCGAAGGCTTGTCGCCCGAACTGCTCTCGCAGAATCTGGGGGTCTATTTCGAGGCCATGACCGGCACCCTGCTGAGCAACCAAGGGACCGTGGACAAATATATTGGCGATGCCATCATGGCGTTTTGGGGTGCCCCTGTTCCTGTTGAAAACCATGCCATGCTCGCCTGTCGCGCCGCCATTCAATGTCAGCGGCGCGTGGACAAGATTTCCACCGGTTTTGTCACAGCAGGACTCCCGCCGTTTGTGACGCGCATTGGCATCAACACTGGCGAAGCGATTGTCGGCAACATGGGATACAAGGACAGGCTGAGCTACACCGCCGTGGGCGACACCGTGAACCTGGCCAGCCGGTTGGAAGGGTTGAACAAGCACTATGGCACCCGGATACTCATCAGTGAATCCACTTATGACAAGGTCCGGGATGATTTTGTAGCGCGACCGGTGGACATGGTCGCCGTAAAGGGAAAAAGCACGGGGGTGAGAATCTACGAACTGCTCGTCGAGAAAGACCGGGCCGGGCAGGATGCTCTCGCGTTTGTCTCACTGTGCGAGGAGGGGATGAGGTTGTATCTGTGCCGGGAATGGGCAAAGGCGGGAGAGGTGTTTCGGACAGTCCTTCAAGCCAGACCGGACGACCAGCCCGCACAGACGCTGGCTGAGCGGTGCGTGGCATACGAAAAAGACCCGCCTCCCCCGGATTGGAATGGCGTGACAATCATGCAGGAGAAGTAGACCCGCGCGGGCGATGCTGATCCAATTCTTGGATGTCGAGCAGTTTGAAGAGATGCTCGGTATCATTGGCAACATCTTCCTGGCCGGAGGCTGGAGGATTTTCAACTTGCGATGCAGGCGTCCGGACTTACACTGCCGCCAGCGTTCGACCGAGCCACACAAATGACCACCATGGCGGCAACGATAGAGCTACTGCAGCGCGACGAGCGGGAATTTCTCCCTGTCATTTGTTTCAACCGCACTCCGTGAGCCGCCGTCATGTTTCGATCTGTTTCAATTCTCATCCCCACGCTCAACGCCGCCAAGGTGCTCAAGCCCTGCCTGGAGGCGATTGCCGCGCAGGATTATCCGAAAGAGCTGATTGAGATCGTCATTGCCGACGGTGGTTCCGCGGACGATACGCTTGCGATCGCGCGCGAGCACACGGACAAGATTTTTCCGAATCCGCTCAAGACCGGCGAAGCGGGCAAGGCCGTCGCACTGCGCAACGCGAGTGGGGAAATTGTCGCGTTTGTGGATTCAGACAACATCCTGCCGACGCCAGATTGGTTGAGGCGAATGATGGAGCCATTTGATGATTCCGAGATCGTGGCGAGCGAACCGCTGCAATACACCTACCGCGCCCAAGACGGCATGATCACACGTTATTGTGCGCTGATAGGCATGAACGACCCGCTCTGCCTCTTCCTTGGCAACTACGACCGCTACTGCCAACTCACGGGCAAATGGACCGAATTGCCGGTGGAGGTCGAGGAGCGCGCCGATTATCTGAAGGTCGGTTTTCCCGGCGGACGGCTGCCGACCATTGGCGCGAACGGATTTCTCATGCGACGCTCGGAACTGGCCGGCCAGCTTGCCAGTGACTACCTCTTCGATATTGACGTGCTTTACGAGATTGCGGCGACGCGCGCGTTGCGCATCGCCAAGGTCAAGACTGGCATCATCCACCTCTTCTGTGGTGAAGTCTCGGATTTCTCCCGGAAGCAGAAGCGCCGTGTTCGTGACTATCTTTACTACCAGAGCCTTAGCGTGCGGAAATATCCGTGGGGGGCGTCGAGCAGGGCAGGACTCATCAAGTTCGTGCTGGCGACGGTGACGGTGCTGCCGCTGTTGTGGCAGAGTCTGCGTGGTTATCTCCGCCAGCCCGATGTGGCGTGGTTCTTTCATCCGGTCGCCTGCTGGATCACGCTCTGGCAATATGGCTGGGGCCGCATCGGCGCGCTGTTTATCAAGCGCGGCGAGCTTTCCCGCGCCGACTGGAGACAATAAGCTCGCAATTCATGAAAACGACGACGCCAGGTTCGGCGGCTGAAAACGCGCGGAAAGGAACACGCCGATGAGCGGTGACAATCGCAAGAGCGTGCTCATCCTCACCAACGGTTTTTCTCCGAACATTGGCGGCGTCGAGACGCACTTGGACGACCTCCTGTGCGAGCTGGGCCGGCGCGGCTGGCGCGTGAACGTGCTTGCGTTCTTCCCCCTGACGACACCGGTGTCGTGGCGGCGCTACGAGGAACGCGGCACGGCGCGCATCTGGCGGATGTGGTGGTTCGGTTGCGGTTGGTTTCACCGGCTCGAACACTACGCGGCCCTACAGTTCCTGTATCTCGTGCCGCGGCTGTTTCTAGGCACGCTTTGCTGGCTGTTGCGGCACGGAAGCGGAATTGGCGTGATCTACGCAAACGGGTTGGCACCGGCGTTTGTGGCGCGGTTCCTCAGCCCGCTTTTTGGAAAACGCATCGTCTTTGGCTCACACTCGATCTACGGCTTTGCGCCCGGGTCGCGGATGGAGCGGGTGATGGGGTGGATTCTACGTCCGATGCAGGCGGTGCTGGGGCTTTCGGAGGAGTCAACCAACGAACTGGTCCGCGCCGGCGTGCGGCGGGAGGTCGCGGCGACGTTCCGTTACTGGATTGACTTGGAACGGTTCTCGCCCGGTGATCGTGCGGCGGCGCGGCAGCGGCTCGGTGTGCCGGCGGAGGCGTTTGTGTGTCTGTTCGTGGGCCGCATGATCGCCATCAAAGGCGTGCGATTGCTGCTGGAGATTTCCAAACGGCCGGAGTTCCGGGACGTGCTCTTCCTCTTCGCTGGCGTCGGCCCGGTGGCAGATGAGGTGGCACGGGCCGCAGCACAACAGCCCAACGTCCGCTACGCCGGCGCGATCGTGAACAGCGACCTGCCCGATTACTACCGCGTGGCCGATGTGCTGGCGGTGCCGTCCCAATACGCCGAGGGCTTTGGGCGCGTCATTCTGGAAGCTTTGAGCTGCGGCACACCTGTGATCGGCTCCGACTGTCCAGGCATCCGCGAGGCGACCTCGCCTGATGTGGCGTGGCTGATTGAGCCAACGGCGGAGAAACTCGCGGTGCAGTTGGCGCGGGTTCTCAGTGACCCCGCAGCGACGGCGGAGAAACGTGCGCGTTGCCGGCAGTTCGCGTCGGAGCGGTATTCCACGGCAAATGTTGCGGTAATTGAGCGGATGCTGGGCGGTTAATCCGGGCGCGAAACCGTTTCAAGCATCGCGACTCGCGCAACAGTCCAAGATTTCTCGGTTCTGACAAAATGCTGACACGGTAATTTGAATCTCCAAACATCATGAACATGAAACTCGTCTTCGCCGTTGCCGTTTCACTGTGGGCAGCAACGCTCGCAAACCACGCTGCGCCGGCCATGCGCCAGACCGCGAGGTTCGAAACCGCCGACTTCGTCATCACCGGCAGCGGCTGGACACCGGTGAAGTTGGCCGACAAAGAGAAAGCGTTTGGCAACCGCAACTACGTCTGGCAGGGCGTGCCGGAAAAATTTCGCGGCTGGCGCATCACGCAGACCTCCGGCGGCGAGCGCGCAGAGATTCGAGTGAAGGCCAAGCGCGACACGACGCTTCTTGCCGCTACCACCGCGGCGAAGCAGACGGGGATTGATGTTGCCGGCTGGAATGCCGCCGCGAATGCTGCGTTCCACTACACCGACAAAGGCAAGACGCCGATGACGGTCTATTGCCGCGCGCTGAAATCCGGCGAGGAGATCGTCGTGCCGCAGGGCAACTGGAGCGGCATGATGGCGCTCCTGCCGCCGGACGGCGCCAACGTCGCGGCGCTCGTGGCGTCGGCGCAGCCGTTGGAGCGGCTCAAACACAACAACCCCGGCCTCGTTGTGGACCTTGGCGTCGGCCTGTGGGCGTGGCCGCTGCCGATGGACTTCGACGGCGACGGCGACCTCGACCTCGTCGTCAACTGTCCTGACAAGCCCTATAACGGCGTCTATTTTTTCGAGAACGCCAGCGGCGACACGGCAAAGAACAAGATGCCAGTCTTCAAGCCCGCGAAGCGCATCAGCAAGGGCCTGCAGAACGTCCAGATCAGCTACGTGGACGGCAAGCCGCGCGTGATGTCGACCGCGACCGAGTATCCCGACTTCCTCAAGACCGGCCTCGAAAACGGCGTGAAGTTGCCGTTACCGCCGAACATCCACCCGAACAAAGTTCGCGCGAACATGTGGCGGCAAGTGGACTACGACGGCGACGGCAAACTCGACATCATCGTCGGCGTCGGCGACTGGACCGAATACGGCTGGGACAACGCTTACAATGCCAGCGGCACGTGGACCAACGGCCCGCTCCGCGGCTTCGTCTATATTGTCCGCAACACCGGCTCGACTGTTACGCCCGTCTACGACAAGCCCGCGAAGGTCATGGCCGGCGATAAGCCGGTCGAGGTCTTTGGCTGGCCGTCGCCGAACTTTGCCGACTTCGACGACGACGGCGATCTCGACTTGCTCTGCGGCGAGTTCCTCGACGGCTTCACCTACTTCGAGAACATCGGCACGCGCACCGCGCCGAAATACGCGCCCGGCCGCCGGCTTACGCTGCCAACCGATGCGAAGGGATCCCCCTCCGCGTGGCTGGCGGCGCGTGAAGCGACGAAGCTCCCCGGCAAACCGCGTCCGCTCACGATGGATTTGGAGATGATTACGCCGACAGCGATTGATTGGGACAAGGACGGCGACCTCGACCTCATCGTCGGCGACGAGGACGGCCGCGTCGCGTTAATCGAGAACACCGGCAAGTTCCGCGATGACCACACGCCGCAGTTCCTGCCGCCGCGCTATTTCCAGCAGGAGGCCGACGACCTCAAGTGCGGCGCGCTCGCCACGCCGGTCGGGTTCGATTGGGATGGCGACGGCGACACCGACATCATCAGCGGCAACACCGCCGGCTACATCGCGTTCTTCGAGAACCTCAGCGGCTCCGGTGTCGAGAAGCCGAAATGGGCCGCGCCGAAGTATCTCCGGGCCGACGGCAAGACCATCCGCATCATGGCCGGCCCCAACGGCAGCATCCAAGGCCCGTGCGAGGCGAAGTGGGGCTACACGACACAAACGGTGGCGGATTGGGACGGCGACGGGCTGCCCGACATCCTCGCAAACTCGATTCTGGGCAAGGTCATCTGGTTCAAGAACGTCGGCACGCGCACGCAGCCGAAACTCGCCGCCGCGCAACCTATCGAAGTCGAGTGGGACGGCCCGCAGTCAATGCTCGCTTACGGGTGGCTGCGACCGAAGGGCAAGGAGTTGGTCACACAGTGGCGCACGACGCCGGTCGCGATAGACTGGAACAAGGACGGCCTCACCGACCTCGCGATGCTCGATCACGAAGGCTATCTCACGTTCTTTGAGCGCGCCCGCCGCGACGGCAAGCTCGTGCTGCTGCCGCCGAAACGCGTGTTCTGCGACGATAAAGGCGAGCCGTTGCGCCTTAACGCCGGCATCGCGGGCCGCAGCGGCCGGCGAAAGCTCTGCATCGTGGATTGGGACGGCGACGGCAAACTCGACATCCTCGCCAATGCCGCAAACGCAAAGTTCTACCGCCAGGTCGGCGCGCGCGACGGCAAATGGCTCTTCAAGGACATGGGCCTGCTGGTGGAGCAGAACATCGAAGGCCACGACGTCAGCCCGACGGTGGTGGACTTTAACGGCGACAAAATCCCCGACTTCCTCGGCGGCGCTGAGGATGGGCATTTCTACTATTTGAGGAATCCGCGCACACAACCCAAAGAGCAAAATGTCGCCGCCATCGTGAAGAAGGAGTTCATCTACGAAACCGCGCCGATCCCTTCCTGCCACGCGACGACCATCGTCGAGCCGCAAGGCGGCGGTCCGGTTGCCGCATGGTTCGGCGGCACTCGCGAAGGCGACAAAGACGTTGGCATTTGGCTCGCGCGCCACTCAGGCGGCAAGTGGACCGCGCCCGCCGAGGTCGCCAACGGCGTGCAAGCCGACGGGACGCGCCATCCGTGCTGGAATCCGGTGCTGTTTCAGCCGAAGGATGGGACGTTGATGCTCTTCTACAAAGTCGGCCCCTCGCCAAGCACGTGGTGGGGTGTGCTGCGCACGAGCAACGACGGCGGCAAGACGTGGAGCGACGCGCGCCGGTTGCCCGACGGCATCCTCGGTCCAATCAAGAACAAGCCGGTGCAGCTCGCCAACGGTGACATCCTCTGCCCGACCAGCACCGAAACGACCGAGAAGCCGAGCAAGTGGCGCGTCCACTTCGAGCGCACGGGCGACCTCGGCAAGACGTGGACGAAAGCCGAGCCAGTCGCCACAACGACCGGCCCGGAGATGAACGCGATTCAGCCGAGCATTCTTTTTCATCCCGGCGGCAAACTCCAAGCCATCGGCCGCTCGCGCGAGAAGCGGCTCTTCCAAACGTGGTCGAGCGACGGCGGCAAGACTTGGAGCACGCTCACGCCCACCGACCTGCCCAACCCGAACTCCGGCACCGATGCGGTCACGTTGCGCGATGGACGGCATCTGCTGGTCTATAACCCCGTTGAGCGCGGACGTTCGCCGCTCAGCGTCGCCATCTCGCGCGACGGCAAATCGTGGCGGAACGTGCTCGTGCTGGAGGACGAACCGAAGGCGGAATTTAGCTATCCGGCGTGCATCCAGACCAGCGACGGCCTCGTCCACATCACCTACACGTGGAAACGACAGAAGGTGCGCCACGTCGTCGTGGATCCCGCGAAGCTGGTGTTGGCCCAGCCGAAGCGCAGTCCGATCACCAACTGCGCAGAATGGAAAAACGACCGGCCCATGTCGTTGCCCGGCGCGACGCGGCCGAAAGTGGAGAGCGTCCTCATCTATCAGCCAACGACGGAATGGACCTACTCGCACCACCAGAGCATCACGTTCTTCAAAGGCCGCTTCTACGCGATCTGGTCGAACGGCCGGCAGGACGAGGACGCGCCCGGCCAGCGCGTGCTGATGGCCACGTCGGCCGACTCCAAGAACTGGACCACGCCACGCCCGCTGGTGGATTCAGTGAAGGACGAGAAAGGCGTTGAGCGCGTGCTGACGGCGGCGGGTTTTCATCAGCACGACGGCACGCTCGTCGCTTACTTCGGCAACTACGGCCCGAACAAGGAGACGACGCGCCTGCAAGCCGTCACGACGACCGACGGCGAGCATTGGAGCGCGGTGCGCGAGATGGGCGTGCCGGTCAATCCCAACCACGGCCCCCAGCGCATCGCGTCGGGCCGGCTCATCATCGCGGGCAACATCTCGTTCCCCTACACCGACGACCCAGACGGCCTCGCCGGCTGGAAGATGACCGGCATCTATCCGAAGGCAATGGCCGCAACGATCAAGGACGACCCGGCATCGTTCTGGGAAGTGGCGAAGCATCAAGGCTGGTCCGCGGCGCTCTGCGAAGGCTCGTTTTACCAGACCGATGACGGCGTGCTACACATGCCGTTGCGCAACACCGCGAAACTGAACGCGCGCCGCCTCTGGCTCACCGAGAGCCGCAACAACGGCGCGACGTGGTCCACGCCCGTCGAGACGGAATTCAGCGACACCAACGCCAAGTTCCACTTCGGTCGCCTGCCCGACGGCCGCTTCTACTACATCGGCAATCCGGTCGGCGGCGGTCGCACACCGCTGGCGCTCTCGCTCTCGCGCGACGGTGTGCGTTTTGACCGCCACTTCATCCTCGGCGACACGCACTACGAGTCACGCCGGAAGGGACGTTGGAAAGGCGGCGAATACGGTTACCCCCACAGCCTCATCCACGACGGCCACCTCTACGTCATCGTCTCGCGCCAGAAGGAAGCGGTGGAGGTGCTGCGCGTGGCGTTGAGCGAACTGCGATGATCGCGGACTGGCAGCTCATCCGTGTCATGCTGTTCGCGGGCGGCATCGTGCTGACCTACTGGCTGGCTATGCGGTGGGTGCTCGACCGATGGCAGGCCGTGGCTCCGTGTTCCCGTTTGGATTACTGGTTTCGTTCCGTGTGGACGGGCGGAATGCTGTTGAGCCTCGCGGGCGTGGGTCTCGCGTGCATTGCTTATGGCATATTCATCGAGCCGCGACGGGTCACGGTAACGACGTATTCCATCCAAACGCCGAAGCTGCGGATAGGCGAACGGCTGCGGTTGGTGCAGCTTGCCGACCTGCACATTCGCGAGGACGGCCCGCGTGAGAAGGCGTTGCCGGAGATCGTCCGCTCGCTGCGTCCGGACATCATCCTCCATACGGGAGATTTTTTCGGGGCACGGGCGGACGTGAACGACAACGTCGTCCGGCTGCTCCGTTCGTGGGACGTGCCGCAATACGCCTGTGAAGGCAACCTCGACCGGCTGGGGCGTTTTGAGCATTGCATGAGGCAAGCAGGCGTCATCGTCCTCAACGGCGGCCGCCGGGAATGCTGCGACGTGCGGGGCATCCGTCTCTCCATCAGCGGGTTTCCCTCCGGCGCGGAGGAAGTCATTCACCAAAGCTTGAAAGACCTGCCGCCGGTGACGTTCAACATCGTGCTCTACCATCATCCGCAGGGTTTCCCCGAAACGTGGGGCACTGGCGCCGACCTCATGCTGGCCGGTCACACACATGGCGGCCAAATCTGTCTTCCGTTCTATGGCGCGCTGATCACGCTCGACCGCTTCGGCAAACGGTGGGAGTCGGGCCTGTTCGACGAGCACAGCGTCAAACTGGTTGTTTCGCGCGGTCTCGGCTGCGAGCCTGGCATTCCAGAGATGCGCTTTTTCTGCCCACCTGAGATTGTGGTGATAGACTTGGTTGGTTGCTCACACAGTAATTCAAAACCATGAAATTGAAACGTCGAGAGATGTTGAAACTCCTGACTACTGGCGTTGTTGCCGGACTACTGGACAGGCCGGCGCATGGCGCGGAGGTTCCGACACGGGCTGGTGAAACAAAGGCCGCGCGCGAGGAGATCGTGTGGTCGCGACGCGTGCCCGTGCGCTACAACGCCGACGTGGCGGTGGTCGGCGGCGGCATCGCGGGCGTGGCGGCGGCTTGCGCGGCGGCGAAGTCGGGAGCAAAGGTTGTGCTGGTGGAACGGTTCGCGATCACGGGCGGCAACCTGACCACCGGCGGCGTGGCATCGTTCTGCGGCGAGACGGCGGGACAGGGCGAGGTGTTCGATGAGATTCTCGCGGACATGGAGAAGTTCAAGGCGGTGGTGGCCTACAAGCCGTATCCGCAACTTGATCATCGCGTCTTCGACCACCACATCCTCGCTATCGTGCTTCAGGAACTGCTGCTCCGGCGCAAGGTGAAGCTGCTGCTCCACACCCGTTTCGTGGACGCGCGTGTCAGCGATGGTGGACGGATCACCGAGTGCATCGTTTGCGGCAAGTCCGGCCCGGAGGCGCTGCGCGCGAAGCAGTTCATTGATTGCACCGGCGACGCCGACGTGGCGCGAATGGCGGGCTTCTCAGTGATGAAAGGCCGGCCCGAAGACGGCCGGCAACTGCCGATGTCCATGATGTTCTTCGTGCGGCACGTTGAGGAAGGTCAGGCGGGCGCGCAGTTGCCGGAAGGCTGGTTCCAGCCGTGCCGCACCCCGCAAGAGATGCCCATGAGCAGCGTCTGGCCCAACGGCCCGCGCAGCAACGCGATCAAGGTCAAAATCCCGATGTTCGACTCGACCGACACCGAATCGCTGACCGCCGCCGAGATTCGCGCCCGTCGCCGCGCGTGGGAGGTGCTCGACTACTACCAGCGCAGAAAAGCGGAGCCGTGGCGCTACGACGGTTGCTCGCCACAAATCGGTATCCGCGAGGGCGCGCGCATCGTCGGCGATTACGTGCTGAAGCTCGCCGATCTGCGCGCCGGCCGGACGTTCGACGACGCCGTGGCGCGCGGCGTGTATTACCTCGACGGCCACAAGCCCGACGACGACAAACGCACCTACATCCTCAAGAAGAGCGAGCTAAAGGTGCCTCCCTACCAGATTCCGCTCCGCAGCCTCATCGCCAAGGACGGCGCGAACCTCCTGATGGCTGGCCGCTGCTTTTCCGCCGAGCAACTCGCCCTTTCCTCCGCCCGCGTCAGCACCAGTTGTTCGATGATGGGCCAAGCCGCCGGTATCGCAGCGGCGCTGAGCGTGCAGAAGCAGTGCGATGTTCGCAAGCTTGACCCACAGGCCGTGCGGCGCATTATCGAGGAACGCGGTGCTCGACTGGCCGTTTGAGCCGCCAACCTGAATCTGGAGTTCGCTATGAAACGGTTTCTTGCCACCATTGTCCTCGTCATCGTTGCTCTGGCTCTTGTCAATCCAACAGCCGCTGCCGAGCCGGAACATCCGAACATCCTTTGGCTCGTCAGCGAGGACAATCACACGTTCCTCGGTTGTTACGGCGACCCGCTGGCGCGGACGCCGACGCTGGACAAGTTGGCGCGCGAGGGTGTGCTGTTCGAGCGGTGCTTCACGCAGCCGGTTTGCGCGCCGTCGCGGCACACATTGATCGCCGGCGTGTATGCGGCCTCGTCCGGGCCGGGCCAGCACATGCGCGCGCAGGGCAAGATTCCGGCGTGGCTCAAGGGATTCCCGGCGCTGCTACGTGAGGCGGGTTATTTCACATCGAACAACGCCAAGACCGATTACAACTCGCCGATCAGCGTCCAGGACGCTTGGAACGAGAGTGGCCGGAAAGCCCACTGGCGCAAGCGGCCCGCCGGGCAGCCGTTCTTCAGCGTGTTCAACCACGGGGTCACGCACGAAAGCTGTCTGTTCCCGGAAAAGGAACTGCCGCTGGACTTCCCGCCGATGGACCCGGCGCGCGTGCGCATCCCACCGTATCAACCCGACACGCCGGAGATGCGTGCTGACTGGGCGCGCTATTACAACCACATCACGCTCATGGACGGCCAGATCGCTGCGAAGCTGAAAGACCTCGCCGACGCCGGCCTCGCGGAGAACACCATCGTCTTCTACTACGCAGACAACGGCGGCGTGCTGCCACGCAGCAAACGGTTCCTCCAGGAAAGCGGCACGCACGTCCCGCTCATCATCTACTTCCCACCGAAATGGCACCACCTCGCGCCCGCCGCGCCCGGCTCGCGCATCAAGGAGCCGGTGCATTTTGTGGACTTCGCACCGACGGTGCTCTCGCTGGCCGGCGTGAAGAAGCCGGGCTACATGCAGGGTCATGCGTTCGCCGGGCTGGCGAAGGAAGCGCCGAACGAGTTTGTCTTCTGCACGCGCGACCGGATGGACGAACGCTACGACATGATGCGCTCGGTCGTGGACTCGCGCTGGCTTTACATCCGCAACTTCCGGCCCGACCTGCCCTACGTGCAGCCGCTCGACTACATGTTCCGGGCGCGCGGCTACCAGTCGTGGGCGCGCGTGGCGCGCGAGGGCAAACTCACGCCTGCCACCGCGCAGTTCTGGGGCGCGAAGCCCAGCGAGGAGCTTTACGACATGGACACCGACCACGACAGCGTAAAGAATCTCGTCGCCGACCCCGCACATCGCGCGACGCTGGAGCGGATGCGCGCGGCGTTGAAACGTCACACGCTGGAGATCAGTGACAACGGTTTCCTGCCCGAAGGCTCGGCGCTGGAAGGCTACGACGCCTCGCGCGCACCGGGCGCGTTTCCGGTGGAGCGCGCATTTGATCTGGCGGTGCTCGCCTCCGACCGCAACGCGGTGAACCTGCCGAAGCTGATTGCCGCGCTCGACGACGCGAGCGAGCCAATTCGCTGGTGGGCCGCACAAGGTTGCACGATGCTCCGCGAGAAGGCCGCGCCCGCCGAAGCGGCGCTGCGGAAGCGGCTGGAGGACGCCTCCGGCGCGGTGCAGGTGGCCGCCGCCGAGGCGCTGGCGCGCATCGGCAAGACCGACACAGCACTGCCGGTGTTGGAGCGTTGGGTGACGAACACGGACGCGCCTTTCTTCGCACTGCAAGCGGCGAACGTCCTTGCCCGTCTTGGCGAGGTCGCTCGGCCCGCGCTGCCGGCGTTGAAGCAGCCGCTCGCTGCGTTGCCGAAAGGCAAAGGGAAGGGGAAAGGGAAAGGTCAAAGCACCGAAGGCCAATACCCGAAGCGCATCCTGGAGCGTGTTGTCGCTGTGTTGGAAGGCCGCGAGCAGGCGCTGGTTTACCCGACGCCGCAGCCGTGAGTGAGTGGGGCGAGCTTCCAAGCTCGCCCGGCGCTGTCTGTGTGAGAACCGTGGGCGAGCTTGGAAGCTCGCCCCACTTATGAAGGTTCCACCCGCCCCCGGTCAATCCGCGTGGAAGACTTCTTCCATGTCGGACCACCATTCGCCTTCGAGGCGGCTGTCGAGCGGGGTCTGGCACGGTTTGCAGAGACTCCACCAACGCTGCGTAGTCGGGTCGGCGGCCATCTTCGCCATGTCGGCGGCGAAGTCGGAGCCGGTGTATTCGAGATAGCTGAAAAGGTAAGGCTTTCCGTCGTCGAGGCGGCGGAGGTAGATCGAGTAGTTCTGGATGTTGCACGCCTTGATCATCTTCAACACCTCCGGCCACGCGGCGGCGTGCAGGCGTTTGTATTCCTCCACCTTCTCCGGGCGCAGCCCGATGACCCAACCGAATCGTTTCATGGCTTCTCCTTCTTCTCCACCGCCGGGTTGACGCCGGCGAATTTCCACGACGGCTGCATATCGCGAGCGAGTGGCAGCTTCAGCAGCGCGGCGCGCAGCAACTCGATCGGCATCGCGTTTTCCATCAGCACGGCGTCGTTGAACTTCTGCTCCGTCAATTTGCCGGGGCGGACCATCTCGTCGTGCAACGCTCTGAGTTGCAGCCCGCCGAGCATGTAGCCGGCCTGGTAGAGCGGCGGCGCGATGACGAACCGCCGCACCTCGCTCGTTGCGCCAAGCTTCTCGTGGCCGACGCGGTTGACGAGGAAGTCCACCATCTCGGCGGGCTTCATCTGGCCGAGGTGGAACTTGAGGCTGACGATGATCCGCGCGGCGCGGTTCATGCGCCAGAAGAGCATCCCGATCCGTTCCTGCGGCGCGCGCGCCCAGCCGAGGTCCCAGAACCGCAGCTCGCAGTAGAGCGCCCATCCCTCGACGTAGAACGGCGTGCCGAAGACACGGCGGTGCGTGTTGTGCCGCGCCGCCTGGAAGTTCTGGAGGTGATGGCCGGGTATCAACTCGTGCGCCGTCGTCAGGTGTGTGAACGCACGGTTGTTGCCGCGCATGACCATCAGCTTGTCCTCCTGCTTCATCTCGTCCTTCGCGTAGGCCACCATCATGTTCTGTCCGCCGTAGGCCGCGTAAGGAATCGTCTTCATCGTTTCCGGCGACATCATCGTCAGCCGCCACGTTTCCTCACAGAGCGGCGGCACCGTCGCGAACTTGTGTTTCTTTACAAACGCGATGGCCTCGCGGGCGGTTTTTCCGATGAAGTCGTCCTGCTGGCCCGGCGGCACGAAGTCCGCCTTCACCTTCGCGAGGGCGGCCTTCCAATCGTCGCCGCAGCCCATCTGCCGCGCGGCAGCCTTCATCTCGCGCTCGCCCCAAGCCATCTGCCGCTCGCCGATGGCGATCAATTCCTCCGCCGTGTAAGGCAGGAACTCGAACCGGATCGCCTCCGCCACCGCGTCCGCGCCGATCGGGTCGCCGACAAGCGGGTCCTCGTCCTTGCCCTTGAGGCCGGCGACTTCCTCGCGAAGGAACTTGGCGTAGTCCTCCAGCAGCTTGTCGGCCTCCTCATAAGGCTTCTTCACCCACCACTGGAAATCCGGCTGATAACCGTCGTAGAAACTGAACCACTTCTTCAGCGCGCCGCGCAACTCCGCCACCGCGCCCGCCGCGCGCCGGGCCAGCGTCGCGGAAACGGTGATCGCCGACGCGCCGTCGGCTTTCTTCTCCTTCGCCGGCTCAGCCTTCGCTGACTTCTCCGCAGCCTTCGCCTTGACGCCTTTCTCGACGCGCTCCTTGAGTTGCTTCGCTTGTTTCGTCAGTTCGTTGACCTTCGCCGCAGCCGACTGCGCGTTCGCCGGCTCGCCGCGCCAACGGCTCTGTTCCAACTCGTGAACGATGCTGCGGAACGTCAGCAGATGATCCATCTCGGCGACGCGTTTACGTTCGCGAGTGATCTCCGCCAGCGACTGTGCAAGCGCGTTGCGCAGCAGCAGGTAATCCACGCGGCCCGATTGGTCGAGCGCGTCGAAATCCACCGCCGCCAGTCGCGTTTGCCAGGCCGTATAAAGCTTTTCCAGCCGGTCGGAGCGAACCACCGACCGCGGCAGATCGTAGAAGCTGGAGGCGCTGCTGTCGTCCGCCTCGAACTCCCGGATGAGGTCGGCTAATGAGGAGGCGGAAACTGTGGTTGGTTTAGCCGGTGCGGGACGGCGCGGCTCCGCCGCGAGTAGCGGCGTCATGACAAGCAGGCAAATGATTGAGATAAGTTTCATGTTGTTTCTCCGAGCAGCCACAACGCCGTCTTCGCGGCGCGCGGGAAAACGCGCGAGGCGGACTGCGACTCGATCGCCGCGCCGAGCAGCGTCGCCTCGTCGTGGTCGGCGAGCGGCAGCGATTTCAGCAACGTGCATTCCTCGCTGAGGCAGAGTGTCTTCCGGATCTCCGTGCGCTCGCCGACGACGCGCGCGAGGTGGAACGATGTCCGCCCCGACCCGGACACCGCTGTGATGTCCACCATCGTCAGCCGCCCCGGCGCGAGGTTATCCACAGCCTGCGCGAGCAGTTCCACGCTCACGTTGCGCGACGCGGCGTCGGTGAATACCGTGCGAACGCCATCCGGCGTGGGTTTACAAACGACGGGCTTCCACTGCAACTGCCCGGCCAGCCAACCGGCGTAGAGCGCAGCAGGCAGCGCCGCCGTCGGCTCCCCGGTCGGCGTCGCGTAGCGCACCGTCACCGTCTCGATGCCGTGCAGCGCATCACGGAGTTGCGGCGGATCGAAGAACTGCGCGGTCAGTTCCCGCCAATGACTCATGGTGTGCCAGACCATCACCGTGGCCTTGTCGGCGGCATGCTTGCGCAGGCACAATTCCAAGCTCGGAACTGCACGGAGCGTTCGTAGCGCCGGACTGGCCAGTGGTTCCGCATGCACAATCACACGGTCGGCCAGCTCGCACAGCGCGTCGAACAGTGCCGTCTCGGCGTCTGCCGGCATCGCCCACCACAACACCACCGGCAGGTCCGGCTCCAGCAGCGGCAACACCGCGCACGGCACGTGGCCCGCGCCGCCGCGGCCGGTGTGGAGGGTGATGAGTTCGCTGCAAACCTGCGGGTTGCCCGGCGACGGCAGATGACAGAGCGCTGTGACATCGGCGGTGAGCGCGGCGGCGGCGCTGCCCGGCCCGAGTTGCGCCCAAAGAATGCGACAGGGAAAACGGGCACTGATCTTCTGGAGCGCGCCGGCGTGCCACGCGTTGTTGGCGGTGTCGCCGACGACGAGGAGGTTGGCAAGGCAAACGCGCGTGACAGCGGCGCTGGCGCCGGCGCTCGTCTGTTCGGACGCGGGTTTCCACAGCGCCGCCAACTCGCGCTCAATGGCCGCCGGCTCCACCGGCACAGGAATGCCGGCGAGGAATTGCTCGACCGTTGCGTTGTCCGTTATCACCAAAACTCCAGTAAAGAGTTAAAAGTTAAGAGTTGGCGGAATCCCCAAACTCTTAACTCTTAATTCTTCACTCTTAACTTCTCCGTTCACAGTCTTCTCCATTTCGCGCCGGTGCCTTCCATCAGCCGGTCCGCTTCCGCCGGACCCCAACTGCCAGCGGCGTAGTTCGGGAACTTCGGCGGCGGCGTTTGTCGCCAGCCGGAAATGATCGAGTCCACGAACCGCCACGCGTGCTCCACCTCGTCGGCGCGCGTGTAGAGCGTCGAGTCGCCGAGCATCGCGTCCAGCAGCAGCCGCTCGTAAGCCTCCGGTGGCTGCTGGCCGAACGACGAGCCGTAGCGGAAGTCCATCTTCACCGGTTGCAACCGCACGCGCATGCCCGGTGCCTTCGCCTCGAACGCCAGCGAAATACCTTCGTCGGGCTGGATGCGCAGCGCGAGCAGGTTCGCGTTCGGCACGCTGCCCGTGCCGCTCTCAACAGCAAAGAGGCGCGTCGGCGCGCTCTTGAATTGGATGGCGATTTCCGTGACGCGCTTCGGCAGGCGTTTGCCGACACGCACGAAGAACGGCACGCCGGCCCAGCGCCAGGTGTCGAGCTTCAGGCGTGCCGCAACGTAGGTTTCGGTGGTTGAGTTGGGAGGGACGGCCTCTTCCTCGCGGTAGCCTTTCACGGCCTTGCCGAGCAACGTGCCGGGGCCGTATTGGCCGCGCACGACTTGCGCGGCAACCTCGTCCGGCGAGAGTGGCTGCAGTGCCCGCAGCACCTTGGCTTTTTCGTCGCGGATCGCGTCGGCTTCCATTGCCACGGGCGGCTCCATCGCCACCAGCGCGAGCAACTGCATGATGTGGTTCTGCATCACGTCGCGGATGGCGCCGGCGGTGTCGTAGTAAGCACCGCGCCGGCCTTCCATGCCAAGCTCCTCGGCGGCGGTGATCTGGATGTGCTCGATATACTTCTGGTTCCAGAGCGGCTCGAAGATGGCGTTGGCGAACCGCAACGCCAGGATGTTCTGGACCGTCTCCTTGCCGAGATAGTGGTCTATCCGGAAAATTTGCCGTTCATCCAGCACCGCCGCCGCCGAGCGGTTCAATGCCAGCGCCGAGGCGAGATCGTTGCCGAACGGCTTCTCGATCACCACGCGCGTCCACGGATGCGCCGCCGCCGGATCGGCGATGAGGCCCGCCGCGCCGAGGTTCTTGATGATGACCGAAAAAAACTCCGGTGATGTGGCGAGGTAGAACAACCGGTTGCCTCGCGTGCCGCGCTGGCGGTCCGCATCTTCGAGCCGCTGCTTCAACGACGCATAGGCGGCCAGGTCGTCGAGATTGCCGACGTGATAACCAATGGCTTGGCCAAAATGTTTCCACACCTCCGGCAACGCCGGCTTGAGCCGCGAGTATTTGTTGATCGCGTCGAGCATCTCGCCGCGGAACTGCTCGTCCGTCTTCGGCCGGCGCGCGAAGCCGAGAACCGAAAGCCCGGCAAGCAACATGCCTTCGCGCGCGAGATTGTAAAGCGCCGGCATCAGCTTGCGGCTCGTGAGATCGCCGGTTGCGCCGAAAAGCACAACGACACATGGCTCCGGCGCAGCAGCACGCGGCATGGCTTCACGCAGCGGGTTGGCGGGACTCGGCTCGGAGTTCATGGGCGGAAATGTAGCAGACGCGGGCGTTTCCGGCACGCGCGGTTTTGACGATGCGCGGCTCGCTCCTTGACTTTGGCGGGTGGTTGAAAAACACTCCCTCCATGACGGCTCGCCGCCATCTCGCCGCTCTCAGCCTCCTGGCGTTGGTTCTTGCGGCCGGGTGCAAACCTCGCGCCCAAGACAACGCCATTATCATGATCGGCACCATTGAGCGCGACCGGCTGGAGATGCTCGCGCCGGTGACGGAACTGCTGGCGGAACTGCCCGTGCAGGAAGGTCAGACGGTGAAAGCCGGAACCGTCGTCGCCCGGCTCGACGACACGCGGCTCAAGGAAGAAATCGCCGCGCTGGGTCACACGCGCGACGTCGAGAAGGCGAAACTGGATGAACTGGAAGCCGGTTTCCGATCGGAAGAGGTTGCGCAATCGCGCGCCGCCTATCAGGCCGCCGTCGCCCGCGCCGAAATTGCCGCCATCGAATTCCAACGCGCCAAGACGCTCGTGGCGCAAGTCATCCAACCGCAGGCGACTCTCGACACCGCGAAGTCCACCCTCGACGCCGCCGAAGCGGACAAGCGCAAGGCGGCGGAAAACCTCCGCCAGTTTGAAACCGGCGCGCGCGGCGAAGACATTCGCGCCCAACGCGCGGCGTTCGAGGCGGCCGGGGCGCGGCTGCGCGAGGCACAGGTGCGGCAGAGCCAGCTTTCGTTGGTCGCGCCGTGCGAATGTGGCGTCGTGACACTGCCGTTTCGCGCCGGCGAGCGCGTGCTGCAAGGCGTGAGCGTCGCCACGCTACGCGCCACCGACCGGACTTTTGCGCGCGTGTTTGTGCCGGAGCGCGCCAAGGCGAAGATTGTGCCGGGCACCGAAGGCACGGTGAAGGTGGACGGCATCGCGCGGGCGTTCAAGGGACGCGTGCGGACGGTCTCCAGCGACGCGGCCTTTACGCCGTTCTACGCATTGACGGATCGCGAGCGCGGCCGGCTGTCGTTCGCGGCCAAAGTGGACCTCGTCGAGCCGGAAGCGCGCGAGTTGCCCGTCGGCGTGCCGTGCGAGGTGCGGATTCCATTGGAGTAATGGAGTGTTGGAGTAATGGGGCAATGCAAGAAGAACCACCACTCCATCGGTCCACTACTCCACCACTCCAATCCTCCAACGGCCTCGCCATCGAGGCCCACGGCCTCACGCGCCGCTTCGGTTCGCTGACGGCGGTGGACCGGCTCGACCTCGCCGTCACGACCGGCACGATCCACGGGTTTCTCGGCCCCAACGGCTCCGGCAAGACCACGACCCTGCGCATGTTCTGCGGCCTGCTCAGGCCGAGCGCCGGCACGGCGAGCGTGCTGGGCATGGACATCGCGCACAAGGCCGAGGCGATTCGTCGTCGCATCGGTTACATGACGCAGCGGTTCTCGCTCTACGAAGACCTGACGGTGTTGGAGAACCTCCAGTTCGTTGGCGAAGTGCAGGGCGTGCCCGCGCGGAAGCGGCGCGAGAAGATTGACGAACTGCTGGCGACCTACCGGCTCAAGGACCGTCGCGGCCAACGCGTCGGCACGCTTTCCGGCGGCGAGAAGCAGCGGCTCGCGCTGGCCGCCGCGCTCATCCACGAGCCGGACCTGCTTTTCCTCGACGAACCGACCTCGGCGGTGGACCCGCAGAACCGGCGCGATTTCTGGGAGAACCTCTTCGACATTTGCGACCGCGGCACGACGATTCTGGTCAGCACGCACTATATGGACGAGGCCGAGCGTTGTCACAACCTCTCCATCCTCGACTACGGCCAACTGGTTGGCAGCGGGCCGCCGCGCGAACAGATCGCCCGGCTCGGCAACCGCGTTGTTGAGGTGGAAACCGACACGCCGCGCGAGGCGCAGACCGCGTTGCATCGCGCCGCAGGCGTTCTCAGCGTCGCCCAACTCGGCACACAGCTCCATGTGCTCGTGGCCGAAGACGCGGCCGCTCCGGTCGAGTTGGTGACGCGAGCAATGCGCGACGCGAACCTCATCGGCCGGGTTCATCCAGCCCGGCCCGGCCTCGAAGACGTTTTCGTCGCCGTCACCGTTGCCCGGCGCAAAGCGCAGCACAAGGAGGCCGCATGAACAGTTGCGGTCTAAGTGGGGCGAGTTTCCAAACTCGCCCGGTCAGGAAATCCAAGGGTGGGCGAGCTTGGAAGCTCGCCCCACTCAAGAGTCGTAAGCCAGATACTCTTGTCTGGCCATCGGTCTTGTCATTAACGGCCAGACAAGAGTGTCCGGCCTACAGACGACGCCCATGAACAGCCTCCGTCGGTTCTTCGCCATTGTGCGCAAAGAATTCCGCCAACTCGTGCGGGACCGGCTGACGTTTGGCATGATCGTCGGCATTCCGATCATCCAGCTCACCATCTTTGGCTATGCCATCAACACCGACGTGCGGCACCTGCGCGCCGCCGTCAGCGACGAGTCGCGCACTGACCTCTCGCGCGAACTCATCGCCATGGTCCGGGAAACGCAGGTCGTGGACATCATCGGCCACGCATCCGGCCCGCGGCAACTGGAGCAATGGATCAAGGAAGGCCGCATCTCCGTCGGCATCGTCATCCCTTACGATTATGCGCGCCGGCTCGAACGCGGCGAAGACCGGCCAGCGCAATTGCTGGTGGACGGCAGCGACCCGATCGTCGGCCAAGCCGCGGTGCAAGTCGCCCAACTGCGCGTTCCCGGCACCAAGGCGCTGGCCGCGTCGCGCGCCACCGATACAGACGAGCGGTTTCATGCCGCAGCCGTCGCGGCCACGGCGGCGACGCAACAATTCCCCATCAACCCCGTCACCGCGTTCGAGATTCGGCTCGACTACAACCCGGAGCGCATCTCGGCCGTCTCGATTGTGCCGGGGCTGCTCGGCGTCATCCTGACCATGACGATGGTGCTGATGACCGCCGTGGCCATTGTGCGCGAACGCGAGCGCGGCACGCTGGAGATGCTCATCACCACGCCGGTGAAAACCACCGAACTGATGCTCGGCAAAATCCTTCCCTACATCGGCGTCGGCCTGGTGCAAATGTCGCTGATCCTCTTCCTCGGCCATCTCATGTTCGGCGTCCCCGTCCGAGGCTCGCTGGTGCATCTCTATCTCGCCGGCCTTGCGTTCATCACCGCCAACCTGACAATGGGCCTGCTGAACTCGACCTTCGCCCAGAACCAGTTCCAAGCGATGCAGATGACGTTCTTCTTCTTCCTGCCCTCCATTCTGCTTTCCGGCTTCATGTTCCCCTTCGACGGCATGCCCGTGCCAGCACAATGGATCGGCGAGCTGCTGCCGTTGACTCACTTCAACCGCATGTCCCGCGGCATCCTGCTACGCGGCGCGACGCTGTCGGAAATCGGCCGCGACCTCTGGCCGCTGGCGGCGTTCTTCTGCGTGATGATGACGGTCGTGTTGCTGCGGTTCAGGAAACGGCTGGATTAGTTCGGCGCGCGCGGTAGCATGACTCCTCAGACATGAACGTCGTTCGGAACCGATTGTTCAGCCGTATCCACTCAGTAGCTGAGGCCCCTCACCCCGGCCCTCTCCCCACTGGCGTGGGGAGGGTCAGGGTGAGGGGCCGCCGGTGCTTAGCTGCATGTTTACAGATCGGGACGCTGGTGGTGGCATGGATGGCTTCGGCGGGGCTGGCAACGGCGGCGGAGGTCTGGCCGGCGCAGACGCAGCCGTTGAACGAGGCGACGTTGAAGTTCCAACTCGATGCGCTCGATACCGCCGTTAAGGGCAGAACGCAGCATGGATTCAACTACAAGTGCATCGGAAGTCTCCGCCGGCAGGCTGATGAGACAGGCCAGCTCATTGGTATTCGCGTGGCACTCTGAGCCGCGGCCAAAGCAAACGAAATCCACATTGGGCAACATTGCCTTTGCTGACGCCAGTCTGCTAATAATCGAGCCATGTTCTACCTCTTGAGCAAACTCTTGCAGCCGTTCCTACAGCCTTTCAACTGGCTCTTGCTGGGCATCGGTATCGCCGTTTGGAAAAGCAAAGGTTGGTTGCGCCGTTTACTCTTCAGTCTCCTGCTGATCCTTCTGGTGTTCAGCAACCCTTGGTTGTCCAGTTCGGCTTACAGGGCTTGGGAGATCAGTGATCGCCCCAAGGAAATCAAGGCCAACAGCTATGACGCTATAGTCGTGCTTGGCGGCGGCACTGTTTATAGCACAGACGCCCTTGGCAACGATCTGCACTTGGGCGGCGCGGATCGGCTGTATCAAGGCATGCGCCTCCTCCAAGCTGGAGCGGCCCCCAGAATCCTAGTGACCGGATATGGCGATCCACTGTCGGAAGCGGCCCTTGCGCGTCAAGTCCTGTTGTCTATGGGCATACCAGATTCCGCGATTCTTGTTGAGACGGCGGCTCGAACGACATGGGAAAATGCCAGCTTCACATCGGCTTTGGCGAACAAACACCCCGACCTTTTCCCACGCAAACGGCTTCTACTTGTCACTTCTGCCCTGCACATCCGCCGGGCCGTGTGGTGCTTCGAGCGCTCTGGGTTGTCTGTGACGCCCTATCCCTGCGACGTTCAGGGTTCAGCAGCGCCGCCCGCTGAGTGGCTCAACCGGATTCTCTGGAATCTTCCTGCTGCGTGGGTGTTCTGCGGATGGGATCAGTTGATTCACGAGTGGTTCGGAATGTTATCCTACCGCTGGCGCTATGGCCGCTAAACACAGACGGAGTCGTTGGTATTGCACCGCCTCTGCTGAATCCAATGTCATCTTCATCGGCTTGACCAAGTCCATGCTGGCTGTTCATGCCCCTCTTTTCTCAAAACTCCAAATAAAGGACGAGTTCTTCGGAGATTCCTTAGGCGAGAGCGTTCCAAGCGCGCGTGCGGTTCTCGCGCAAGCAACGGCGGGCGAGTTTGGAAACTCGCCCCACTTGTGCAGTTCTGTTGACCGCGGCTTTTCGGTTCAATAAGAAACTCACCTGCGCGCAAACGGGCCTTGCACTCCGGGCTGGCGCCCTCTACAACAGCGCGTCATGAAACTTGACTCTGCTCTCTTTGCAATTGGCGCGGCGTTGTCGTTCGCTACGGCGGCGTTTGCGGCGGGTGGTTCCACGGGACATGCGTTCTACGGCGATCCGCCCGATGACCGCCACGCGTGGTGCGTCCACGACCAAAACCGCCCGCAGCCGAAGGTGGTCGCGCCGCTGCCGGTGAGCGAACTGGAGGCGAAGGCCAAGGCCCCGGCGGACGCGATCGTCCTGTTCGGCGGCACCGAGGCGTGCCTGTCGAAGTGGTGCTCCGACAAGAACCCGAACGAGCCGACGAAGTGGATCGTCAGGGACGGCGCGATGGAGTGCGTGCCGAAGTCCGGCTACGTCCGCACCAAGGAAGAGTTCGGCGATTGCCAATTGCACGTCGAGTGGGCCGCGCCGAGCAAGGTCGAGGGCGACAGCCAGGGCCGCGGCAACAGCGGCATCTTCCTTCTGGGCGTCGAAATCCAGGTGTTGGACAGCTACAAGAACCTGACCTACGCCGACGGCATGGCCTGCTCGATGTATGGCGTCAACCCGCCGCTGGCCAACGCGCTGCGTCCGCCGGGCGAGTTCCAATACATTGACATCACCTTCCACAAGCCGGTCTATAAGGACGACAAATGCGTCCAACCCGGCTGGGTCACCGTTTATTGCAACGGCGTGCTCGTGCAGGACCGCACGCAGATCGAAGGCCCGACCGGCCACCGCGCGCGCACGAAAGTCGGCCCGCTGGCGGACAAAGGCCCGTTGAAGCTGCAGGATCACGGCAACCCCGTCCGCTTCCGCAACATCTGGTATCGCCCGCTGCCCGCGACCGCCGCCAAGGGCGGTGTCCGCGGCCCGCTCCCGGCCAAGGCCGTCGCCGCGAAGCGCAAGGAAATCGCCGCTTCGATCCGCAAGAATGCCGCCGGCAAACCCGAAAACTCCGTCGAGCAAATGCTCCGCTTCGCCGAATCGCTCGTCTATGAGAAGGACGACGCGATCTTCCAGAAGGTGGAGCAGATGGCTGGCCAATACGCCGCGAGCCTGAAGCAACTGCCCGCCGATAAGATCAACGCGAAGAAGGACGAAGTGATGCAAGTGGACACTGCCTTCAAGTATCTGGCGAAATGGAGCTTCGTGCCGGAAAACTCCGGCCCGAAAATGGAAGTTGCGAACTTCATCAAGGCGCAGGGCTGGGACAAGAAGCCGAAGAAGAAGTAAACGGCGTCCCACAACCTGCGGGTTTCGATTCTCGCGCGTCCGTCTCTCACGAGGCGGACGCGCGATTCGTTTTGCGACGGCTCACTCCAACTCCAGCACCGCGACGTCTTCCGGATTCACCCAGCCTTGTATGGACCGTTACCGGCAAAGGCTGAATAGGCTTCGACATCAACAGGATAATCGCCGTAAACTTTAGAGTGTTGGGAGAATCAGAGCACGACGATGAGAATCTTCAAGTATTGCGATAAAGGTGGCTTGTTCATCCTGAAGGACATGGAACTTCGTCTGTCGTTGCCTGATTCTTTCAACGATCCGTTCGAATTCTCACCGCGACTGAACCTTTCTGATTATCCGAAGGAACAATGGATCGAGGCCCTAAAACTAGAGCACATGTTTCACGAATGGTGTGGGCGACAGAACAGGCCCTGCAACAAGGCAACAAGAGATTACTACTCTACTCATCTGTCCGAGATAGCCGACGAGATGATGCCGAACTTCCTCGCTAACATTGCGCGCGAGGTGGCAGCTTTTGCTCAGAGGACTGCGCAATCTTGGGCAGTGGGATGTTTCTCAGAAACAAGCGAGTCCATCTTGATGTGGTCCCATTATGCAGACCACCACCAAGGAATGGTTATTGGTTTTGATACTGACCAGGAGCCATTCAATATCACCAAACAAGTGGCAATCCTTAAGGTTTGTTATGGCCTGAGCAAGGTTACTTATAAGCATCCATTTGGCGGCGGCAAAAGGTTCGAAACAGCCTTTCATGAGGTGGCAGCGTGGAAATTCAAAGATTGGGAGTATGAGAAGGAGGTGCGAATCCTCGTGCCACGGGGGGCGCTTCGCGATGGAAGATTCCTGAGATTGTCACCGTCGGCGATACAAACAATTACCCTTGGCTGCAAATCCGAGCCTTCGCTTGCAGCCAAGGTGCTAGATGCACTTAGGGCACCGTGTTTCGGACATGTGAAGGTTTACATCGCGGAGCAAAATCAGGACGAGTTCAAGATTGACTTGAAGGAAATACAGAGAACGAAGCGACCATGTTCGTGACCAACGAGACCGTCATCGTCTGGTCCGGCGTGAAACCCGCCGGCTCCGACCCGACAGCGACGTTCATCCTCAAAGCGGCATAGATGACTGCCAAATGACTATGAAGCCTGATGCCAAAAAGAGTATCACGAGGGACCTTTGGGAAGTGTCCTGCGCGGTTAAGCCCGTGCCCGAAACTGGCTGGTTTGAGGGCACGCACAATCTCGCTTGTGATTCTTCGCACTATTTTATGCCTTCGGAGCCAGGCCGCAAGTTTGATGATTTACTGAAACGCTTATTAGTTCAACAAGGCTGGAGCGAAAAATACTCCGAGGAGTATCTCAAGGAATTGTTATACGATCTATGTCGAGTCGTTATACGAACTGCCCAACAAGATGAGCTTGCACAGAGTTTTCAAAGGTGTGTCACGGATTATGAAACGTATGACTGCAACCAGACAGTTCACGTTTTGCTTAGCGGGATTCGACTTCAAGCCGAATTCCGTTTGGGCGGACTAACACTCAAAAGCTTGACCGTCGACGACAAGAAAGAACTCGTGAAACAGTTGGAGACCATCGTCTCTCAGCAGCCGCAGTCAGAGCAAAGGCTGCAGGTGAAGGAATTTGTAAAACAGAATGTTCTAGAACGTTTCGAGGGCAAAGTCTGCGCGGTTTTCACAACATTGGCAGAACCGAAGAGGGCAAAACAGAAAACACAAGAAAGATGCGCCTGCGTTCTGGATTTATTGAGGTATGCGATCCCTGCGCTATATCCGCGCAGTGCTGAGGTGAGAGTTGGATTCGACGGCGAACTTTGGAGATTTGCCTCCCCGATACCAATTGTTTCGTCCGACAACAGCCAATTCAGCATTCAATGGCTCGAAATGGGGCCGGTTTTCCCGATGGAAATATCACAGGAGACAATCCAGAGTTTGGAAGAGATAGGCGTGCTCAGGCTTGGAAAGGCTCTTGAAAAGCAAGCGTGCCAACGGAGTGAGTTTGAAACGGTGTTGCTCCGTGGCGTCCACTGGTTCGCAAACGCACAGCTTCCGCTGGAGAAAGCCACTCAGTTTCTCAGCTTGGTCACTTGCCTAGAATCTTTTCTGTGTCCAAAGGACCGCGACCCGATTTCAACTTCGGTAGCTGAAGGTGTGGCGCTAGTATTAGGAGAGAATCTGGATAATCGAAGACGGCTGAAACGAAAGGTTAAAGAACTTTACGGCATCCGATCGGCAATCACCCATTCAGGGCTTGAGACGGTTTTGGATGTTGATTTGGAGACGCTGCGTAACATTGCACTAGCCCTTACGTCTGCACTGATCAAACGCGCAGACGATTTCTCCAAACAGCAAGACCTTCTCGATTGGATCGAGGATAAAAAACTGAGCTAACAAAACGTTCGAGTTGGGTCGCTCCATGACATCGGACGGCAGTGATTCGCGGCCCTAACGCGCCCTTCCGAATTTCTCAATCGCGGCTTTCATGAACGAGCCGTAGAACTCCTTCTGTTCGGCGCGGCTGGATTCGTTGGTGGCGACTCACTCCAATTCCAGCACCGCCACGTCTTCCGGCGGGAGGCTCAGTTCAATCTGCCCGTCGCGCACGGCGAGCGTGCGACCACTGAGCAACTCGCGCGCGGACTTGGCGCGCAAACCTTCGAGCGTGATCGTTACCGGCTGCGGCTCCTGTGTGGCGGTGCCGGACGCATCGTGGAAGACCGTCAGGAGTTTCTCGCCGAACCGCTCGACGTAGATGCGCGGCTGGTTTGAGCGGGCGCGCGTCAACGGCTGCCAGCCGGCCTCGGCGACGCGCTTGCAGAGCGGGATGTATTTCTTGAAGAGCGGGCGGTCGCGGTTGTAGAGCGCGGGCTGCGAGAAGTAATGGCCGGTGGAGGCGTCGGCGCTGAAGAAGCCGGGGAACATGCCGTAGGCGAGGCTGCGCTTCATGAACTTCTCCGTCAGCTCGGCGGGCCACGCGGGGAAGTGGGTGTTCATCAGGAAGCAATACGGCTTCGGCCCGCACATTGCGCGGCGGTAGAGCAGGTCGGCGTCGCTCATCGGCCGCCAGATGTGCGTCGTGGCTTCGGAGCGTTTCTTGCCGCGCTGGGCGGGTGGGTTCCAATCCGTCTCGGTGCCCATCACGTCGAGCCACGGCGCGAGCCAGCAGAGGCGGATGGGCGTGCTGTTGGCCATCATCAGCTTGCCCATTGCGTGAACGTCCTCGGCCATCTGGCGGTTGTATTCGCCGATGATGCAGCCGCGGAAGATGGCGGGCTTGCGGCTGTCGGGCGAGAACGTCAGCGGCAGGCGAGCGGTGGCGAAGTTCTCGCGGCGGAAGTCGAGTTCGTCGGTGACGTAGCCTTCGCTGGAGTCAATGTATTCGCCGTCAAGGTCGCCTTTGCGATTCGGGCCGTAGACCTTCTCGCGCACCGCCGCTCCCCATTTGAGAGACCAGTCGGTGACATCGCCTTTGATGCCGGGCATGGAGTTCATGCTCCAAACCGCGCCGTTGCACCACGGCGTGTCGAGCAAGCGCGCGGCGAAGCGGCCGTTCTCGTCGTGATAGCCGGACGTGAAGAGCGCTTTCGCCTCCGGCCGGCCGGCGTCGGCGAGGCGCTTGGCTTCCGCGAGCGCCGCCTCCATCGTGCGCGGCATTTCCTTCGACATCCGCATCCACCACGTCATCGGCTCGGTGTAGCGGAACGTCAGGATGCCGTGCGCGTCGTCCCACGCGGTCTCGTCGTTGCCTTCCTTGAACTTGAAGCCGAAGTCCTCCCAGCCCTCGACCTTGCTGATCTTGTGGAATGGCATCCAGACGCCCTGCTCCGGCGTGCGGCAACGGAAGTAGTCGGGAAAAATTTCGTAGTAGCGTTGGAGCGCGCCGCGGAAGCCGAGCCGGCCGTCGAACTTTGCCGTCACGAGCCGCACACGCGCCGACGGTTTCTCTGGCGCGAGGCCGAGGTCGAACGCGATGAACAGTTCGCGCGTGGCGGCGTTGAAACCGCAGCGGTAGAACGCCGGCCAGCCCGCGTCAATGCCGACGAGCAGACCTTCCTTACCGCGAGCGATGGCCGCAAACGGATAAAGCGAAAGCCGCCCGTTGGCGCCGGCGTTGAACCGCGCCGTGTTCATGAACTCGCCCGGCGCGACGGCATTCGTTGTGGAGCGCGGATTCACCAGCCATTGCCAGCCGGTTGGTGTCCCGGCTTCAGCCGGAGCGGAGCCGCCAGCAGAACCGCCGGCAGAACCGCCTGAAGGCGGGACACCAACGGGGAGCGAATACACGAGCGTGATGGCGCGATCTTTGCCGGTCGTATCGACGAGATCTGCTTCGACGATTGTCGCGGCGGCTTTGCGCTGGCGTTTGTTCGTCAGTTGCAAACCGAGGTCTTTGACGTCGTCGCAGAAGTCGGAGCCTGCCGCCACGTCGCGGAACTGGAAGCCCTCGCGCACCTTGGCGGCGAGCGTTACCGGCACGGCATCGAAAAGCATCGAGCCGGCCGGCGCGGCGATCTGCCGCAGCGTCGCGCCGCGAAACCACGCCTTGCCCGTGTGCCGGCGCAGCAGCAGGTGGAGCGAGAGGCTCTTGATCGGCTTGGCTGGCAGGACGACGACTTGGCGCTTCTCCCAGTCGTGGGTGCCGGTGCTGAAGAACGCCGTCTGGCCCCAGAGTTGGTCGCCGTCGGCATACACGAGGTCGAGATAGAGCGCGTAATCGCTGTCGCGCGAGCCGCCGACGTTCTCGGCCTTGCTCCACGCTTCGGCGACGATCGGCACGGCCGTCTTCTGGTTGAGCACGACCGACTGCGAAGCGCCGCGCTGCGCAGTCGCCTCCGTGCCGTTGTCGCAGACGAACATCTCCCCGTCGCGCGCAAATCCCGTCTGCCAGCCGCGCCAGCCGTCGGCTTTCAGCAGGTTCTCACCGGCGGTCGTGGTCGTCAGCGATTGTTTGACTACGGCGGCATGGGTGGTGAGGGAGAGGAAGAACAAGAGGAGGGGCAAAAGCAAGCGCATGGTGGTTCTCCGGGAGTAATACGTAATGCGTAATACGTAAGCTCCGGTTACGCATTACGCATTACGCATTACGGGTTCATCTTCAAGTGTTTTGGCGGTTCTTCGGGCAACGTCCAGATGATTTCGCCGTGACCGACAGCAATGTGGAGCCGGTTGCCTTCGTCGGTGGCGCGCTTGAACGCGGCATCGAACGCGGCGAAGTCTCCCGCGGCGACGGCCTGCGCGACCGGCTGGAGAAACTCCTTGTCGTAGTTCTGGACCATCGCGGTGTATTTTGGCCGGGTAACGGCGCCGGTCTTGAAGAGGCCCTGCACTTTGCGGAGTGCGTAGCTGGCGAGCTTCCAGTTGCCGGCTTTGGCGGCGTGGTGACAAATCCACCACCGCTCGCTGATCTGCGGCATCAGCCCGCCCCAGCCCGGCTGCAGGTTGGCGATCTGATCGAGCGTCAGCTCGCCGTGTTTGGTTTTTCCAACGACAGGTTTTTCATCGCTCATGGCCGGTGTCTCCTTTTGGTTGGCGCGGACAATAGCTCTTTTCCCGGCTTGAGTGAAGCTGTAGATTGTGACCGAGACGATGCAGGGAAGGACGATTCATGACGCTGTCGCAATGGCTGCCGTTCGTTGAAACGGCGCGCGGATACAAGCGGAGTTGGCTGCTGACCGACGTGTCGGCGGGCTTGACGCTCGCCTTGCTTTCGCTGCCGCAGGCCATCGCCTACGCGATCATGGCGGGGCTGCCGCCGATTTACGGGCTTTATTCCTGCGTCGTCGTCGCCATCGTTGGCAGCTTGATGGGCAGCAGCGAGCATCTGGTGCCCGGCCCGACCAACTCCGTCGCGATCCTCATCAGCGGCGCGATCATGACCTCCTCGGTGCCGGAGGTTCGCGAGAACCCGACGATCATCATCCCGCTCCTGGCTTTGCTGACCGGTGGCACTCAGTTGTTGTTCGGCGTGCTGAAACTCGGCAATCTGACCCAGTTTGTCTCGCGCAGCGTCGTTGTCGGTTTCACAGCGGGCGCCGGTTTGCTCATCGCGCTCAACCAGCTTGCGCCGTTGCTGGGCGTAAAACAGCCGGACGCCGCCCACATGCTCGAGCAAGTGTGGTTGACTCTCCAACAACTTGGCGACGTGAACTTCTACGCGTTGGGCATCGGCCTCGGCTCGATTCTCGTCACGGCCACCGCGCCGCGCTGGCTGCCGCGTTGGTTGCCGGCTCCCTTGGTGGTGGTGGTCGTTTCGGCGTTGGTGGTGGAGGCGTTCAACCTCACCGCCAAAGGCGTGATGCTGGTCGGCGACCTTCCCAAGACGCTGCCGGCCGTTCACCTGCCTTTCCTCAATCTGCGGTTGATCGCCGATATCGCCGACGACGCGCTGGCGATGGCGATTCTCGGTTGCATCGAAACGCTCTCCATCGCCAAGAGCATTGCCATGACGACCGACCAGCGCGTCAACAGCAACCAGGGCTGCATCGGCCTCGGCCTGGGCAACATTGCCGCCGCGTTCTTCCAGTGCATGCCGGGCAGCGGCAGCTTCACGCGGTCGGCCCTCAATTTCCTTGCGGGCGCCAGGACGCGATTCGCCGGTGTGTTCAGCGGCCTCTGGATCGTCGCCATTCTGGCTTTGCTCGGCAACTGGGTGCACTGCATCCCGCTGGCGTCGCTGGCGGGATTGCTGATCGTGATCGGAGCAAGCATGTTCCGGTGGCATCACATCCGGGTCGCGTTCCGCGCCACGCGAAGCGACGCCGCCGTGCTGATCCTCACGTTCGCTTCCGCGCTGGTGTTGAGCCTGCGGCAAGCCATCTACGTCGGCGTCATCAGCTCGCTGGTCCTGTTCTTGCGCAAGGCCAGCGCGCCACACTTGGTGGAATACGACATCGAAGGCGACTCCATGCGCGAGATCAAGGAGAAGTCCGAGCGCACTCACCCGGAGATTTCCATCATCCACGTTGAAGGCGAGCTTTTCTTCGGCGCTGCCGAACTGTTCGAGGACGAGGTGCGCCGGCTCGCGCACAATCCCAACATCCGCGTCGTCATCCTGCGGATGAAGAACGCCCGGCACCTCGACGCCACCGCCGTCATGGCGCTGGAGGGACTGCTGAAGTTCCTTCGCGCCGGAGGACGGCTGCTGCTCATCAGCGGCCCGTCGCCTGACGTGATGGGCGTGCTCAGTCGCAGCGGTCTGCTGGACGAGATCGGTCGCGACTGCGTGTTCGAGTCCGAGGAAAACCTCACCGCCTCCACGCGCAAGGCGCTGTTGCGCGCCCAGCAGTTCCTCGGCAAGGAAGCCAAGCCGGAGGTGCGCGTGTTCTACGAGCAATCGCGCGCTCAGAAGCAACAGAGCAAGCCGGGTGTATGAGCGGCATGGCGCGGCGCGAATAAGGGACGCGACCCGCGCCGATGGACAACGCGCTAGCCCGCTGTTACGGTAGTTGGCGATGACGAAGAGGAATTCATTTCCAGACATCCTGCCTCCGCGCGCAGATGCAGGCGGCCCGACAACCGCGCCGGGCGTCATCAAGACGGTCGCGGAGGAAACGAAGACCGACCTCGCGCCGCCGTGGCACGTCATCGTCCGCAACGATCCCATCAATCTGATGACCTACGTCACGATGGTTTTCCAGAAGGTGTTCGGCTACTCGCGGCAGAAGGCGGAGGCGCACATGATGGAGGTGCACAAGCGCGGCCTGTCCATCGTCTGGACCGGCGGCCGGGAGCCGGCGGAGCATTACGTGCGCGTGTTGCAGCAGTATCATCTTCTGGCAAACATGGAACAGGCGGAGCCGTGATGTCGCTACATCTCCAAAGACTTCCCGACGGCAGCCTGTGTCTTGCGGGTATGGACGAACACTGGCGGCATGTTCTCGCAAGCGTGCCGGCGCTGCTCGCGGAACCGCAACCGCCCGCCGTGCGCGAGCGGTTGTTGCCCACTCCCTCCTCGAAGGAAAGCATCAACCGCGACTGGCGCGAGTTGATCGCGCCGGAATTAGAGGCGTTGTGGCGCGCAAACCACGAGCTGATGGCGGCGGACTTGGGACGGTTGGAGAAGGACACCGCTCATCGCAAGTGCTGGCGAGTCGTGTTCCCGGCGAATCATGCCGCGGCGTGGCTCAGCGTGATCAATCAGGCACGGCTGGTTCTCGGCAGTCGTTGGGATGTGACCGAGAAGGACATGATCCGGCCTGCCGAAGACCTCAAGCCGACCGAACGCGACCACGACATCTTCCTCATCCACCTGCTCGCGTATGTGGAGCAGTTGTTCATCGAAACGGAGGAGGGAAGTAACCAGTAGGTCAGTAATTAGCAATCAGTCGCTTCCTGATGGCGTGTTGCCCAAATCAACATACGGCCCGAACCGGCTTCAGCCAGCAATCGTTTGGTATTGGGGCAACACACCACTGACGACTGGCCCACTGATTACTGACCTACTGGTTACTGACCTACTGGTTACTGACCTACTGGTTACTGACCTACTGGTTACTGATTACTCTCTCCGCTGCCTTCACGACTTCCTCGACCGTGATTGCGGTCATGCAGCGGAAATCAATCGGGCACTCGCGCATGAAACACGGCGAGCAGGGCGGCGCGTGGCGCAGAATCACATGACGGGAGTCGTTGGGACCGGTCAGCGCCGGCTCGGTGGAGCCAAACATCGCCACGACCGGTTTGCCAAGCGCAGCGGCGAGATGCATCGGACCGCTGTCGTTGGTCAACAGCAGTCGGCACTGCGCCAGCGCGTGACACAAACCGAGCAGCGTAGTCTGGCCGGCGAGGTTGATGGCGTTCGGCGCGCCGAGTGCGGTGGCGATCTCGCGACCAAGATCGCCCTCCTTCGGGCCGCCAAGAATCACCCAACGAACGTGGTGACGCTCGACAATCACCTTCGCCGCTGCGATGAAGCGGTCGAGCGGCCAGCGTTTGGCCGGGCCGTATTCCGCGCCAGCGTTGAGCGCGAGCAGAGGTTTGTCCTGCGGCAGGAGTGCGTCGGCTGGCGGCGCGGCGAGCTGCAATTGCGGCGCGCACGGCGTGGCGTCGGCGCCCAAGCAGGCAGCAAGTTGGAGGTGGCGATGAACCTGGTGTTTGAAAACCGGCCGCTCCGACGCCGCTGACAAGCCGTTTCCAAAACGCCGAATGGCCTCCGATGTCATTACTGGTTTTGTTTGGTAGTCAGCGGATTCGCCCAACCGCTCCGTCAACATCCACGCACGCGCGTGGCCGCGGAAGCCAATGCGCCGCGGAATGCCGGCGAGCCAAGTCGGCAACGCGCTGCGCCAGGAGTTTGAAAAAATGATCGCGGCATCGAACGCGCCGCGCCGCAGTTCACGCGCCTGCCGCAGGAGAACGAACGGGCAGTTGCTCTGCTCATGGACGATCACTTCGTTCACGTCCGGATGCAGCCGCCAGAGGTCGGCGAGTTTCGGTCCGGTGAGGACTGCGATTTGCGCCTGTGGATGGGCTTGTTTCAGCCGTTGAATGGCGGGCATCGTCATGACCGCGTCGCCCAGCCAGTTCACCGAACGGATAAGGATGCGGCTGAGACTCATGTCAACTGAAGCAGATGCGGCCAACAGCGTCGTCGAAGTCCTTCGCGCCGCTCAAGATCTCGATTTCGACACGCATGAAGTAGATGGTCACGTCGCGGCGCTCGACCAGTGGGAAGCGCACGGCGTCTTTCTCCGTGGTGACGATCGCCTTGGCGCCGCTCTTGTGGCTGCGGTTGATGACATTGATGATTTCCTGCTGGCTGTAGCGGTGATGGTCGGCGAAGCGGTGGGAGCAGACGAGGTTTGCGCCGAGTTTCTCCAGCGATTGTTCAAAGCCCTCCGGCGCGGCGATGCCGCTGAGCGAGGCGATGTCGAGGTCGCGCAGGAACTCCAGTGGCTTGCGCTCGCCGGTGAAAACGTCCTGGAGGTAAAGCGGGTGATGGGCGCACTCGATGATTTCGGCGGTGGGATTGAGCGCGCGAATCTGGTCGCGAAGCGGGCCAATATCGGTGCCGTCGCATTTGGTGACGAAGACGTAAGAGGCGCGGCTGAGGTTGCGGATCGGCTCGCGTAACGTGCCGCGCGGCAGCATGTGGCCGGTGCCCCACGGGTTGGTGCGGTCAATCAGCACGAGGTTCAGGCGGCTCTTGAGGTGGAGGTATTGGAAGCCGTCGTCCAGCAGGAGCGTGTCGGCGCGGAGCTTCTCGATGGCGTATTTGCCGGCTTTGACGCGGTCCTTGTCCACGAGCACGATGACGTTCTTGAGATTGGAGGCGAGCATGTAAGGCTCGTCGCCCGACTGGTGGGAGTCGAGCAACAGGGACTCGCCGTCGCTGACGACGCGCGGCGGCGTGAGTTTCTCCAAACCGGTGAACTTGATGATTAGGCGCTCCAGCAGCGGGCGCTTGGCGCTCTTGTAGCCGCGCGAGAGGATGGCAACGCGCCGACCACGCTGGGCCAGGGCGCGGGCGAATTTTTCCACGACGGGCGTCTTGCCGGTGCCGCCAACGGTCAGGTTGCCGACGCTCACCACGAGGCAGCCAAGCGTCCGGTAACGCAGCAGCCGCACGCGGTAGCACCAGAGCCGGAGTTGGACGCCGACGGCAAAAAGCTGCGAGAGCGCCGTCAGGAACACGCGCATCAGATTGGCGCGTTTGCCGCGGCGGCGCTCGAAAATGACGTCGAGGACAAAGGTCTCAAAGTCCTCGGCCCAGATCTGTAAAAGCTTCGGAAGGGCCATGTGGCTGGCGGCGATACTGCGACGCGCTCAACGCGCGGTCAAGGGCGGAGTGACGCGAATTGGAGTGATGGAGTGTTGGAGTGATGGGGAAGCGAGAGAGATGGTTGTCTTCATTTACTCCAATACTCCAGCACTCCACTACTCCGCTCCTCTCAATAATCCTTTTCGCTCGGCTCCGGGACTTCTTCGATCAGACGCTGGACGATCTTGTCGGAGTCCATGCCCTCGGCGTCGGCGGCGAAGTTGGTGAACATGCGGTGGCGCAGGATCGGCCGGGCGATGGCGCGCACGTCGTCGGTGGTCACCAGCAGGCGGCCATCGGAAACCGCGTGGCCTTTGGCAGCGAGCACGAGGTATTGCGAGGCGCGCGGGCCGGCACCGCAGTGAATCCATTTCTTGATGAAGTCCGGCGCGTGTTCGCCGACGGGCCTCGTAGAGCGGGCCAGGCGCGTGGCGTATTTCACGACGTGGTTGGAGACGGGCATGTTTCGAACGACATCCTGCAGCTCCAGAATTTCCTTGCTGTTCATGGTTTTCTGAAGCTCGACCTTGTTCCTCTTGGTGGTGACGCGAGCAATTTCCTCTTCTTCCTCCGCGCTCGGATAATCTATGTAGATGCTGAACATGAAGCGGTCGAGCTGCGCCTCAGGCAACGGGTAGGTGCCTTCCTGTTCGAGCGGATTCTGCGTCGCGAGCACGAAAAATGGCAGCGTGAGCTGATAGGTGTGGCCGGCGGCAGTGACGCGGTGTTCCTGCATCGCTTCCAACAGCGCGGCCTGTGTCTTGGGCGGCGTGCGGTTGATTTCGTCGGCGAGGAGGATGTTGCAGAAGATCGGGCCCTTGATGAAACGATACTCCTTGTGGCCGGTGGCGTCATTGATTTCGAGCACCTCGGTGCCGGTGATGTCGGAGGGCATCAGGTCGGGCGTGAACTGGATGCGGTTGAACTTCAGGTCAATGACCTCGGAGAGCGTGCGGATCATCGTGGTCTTGGCGAGGCCGGGCATGCCGATCATCAGGACGTGGCCGTTGGAGATGATCGCGGTGAGCAACTGGCTGACGATCTCGTTCTGGCCGATGATGACCTTGCCCATTTCCCGGCCGATGGCCTTGGTGCGCAGGCTCATCTGCTGGACGAGCGCCTGGATCGCGGCGTCTTGCGCGAGTGAGCCAGCCTCCGACTGCGGAGCGGAGGGTGCAGACGTCGTCGGGGGCGCGGCGGCTCCGGCGGCGGACGTTCCGTCACTGAACACCATGATGACTTCGCCGATGGCGATTTTGTCGCCGGAAGCGAGGATGGCGTCCTGAACCTTCGCGCCGTTGTGGAGAGTGCCGTTAACGCTGCCGAGGTCCTGGATGCGCCAACCGTCGTCGGCCTTGTAGAAGCAGGCGTGATGGCGCGACGCCAGCGGAATGTCGAGCAGCAACTCGCAATCGCGCTCGCGCCCCATGACGAAACGCTCGCCGGTGATGTTGACGAGCTGGTCTTTGAGCGGGCCGGTGAGGATTTGAAGTGTAGGCATGGAAGTGTCTCAGGGTTTGGGCAACGGCACGAGGCCGAGCGATTTGACGGTGTGCACGATGCGGATGTTGCCCAGCGCGGCAACGAAAACATGTTTGAAGTGGGGTAGCGCGCCCTCGCTGGACTCGGTCTCGCGGTAGATATGGCGCGTGTCGGCGACCTGCCAGTCGTCGGAAGCCTGGTTGAGTTCGAGCACCTCGAAACGCCGCACAAACGCCATCGCTTCCTTGCCGTTGCGCGTTGCCTTCACCACGTCGCCACCTTGTGTGAGGAACTTCTTGTCGCGGAGCCGCTCAACAAGTGCGGACATCTTCAGCGTTTTGTCGCCGTCCTTCTCGATCGTCTGGATGCCGGCGCGCATGATGAGGTAGCAACTGAAGAATCCGTCCTGCTTGCCGACGATCTTCTCCAGGTTCTGTTTCGACACCGGTGGCAGTTTGGAGATGTCGTCGCCGAGGTTCAGGCCCTCGTAGATCACGCTCTGGTCCTGGTTGATGAAAACGAGGTCATACTTGCCGACAGGCAGATGCTCGAACTTGAACGCCTTGTCGCCCTCGCTCAACGCGCCACGGAAGCAACGTTCGTAGGAGTAGGTGCCCTCCTTGTCCACAAACTCCCGGCTCATGGCGAGCGCGTGCGTGAGCGGTGCGTCCACCTTGCCTTCGAGGCCGCCGTCGTCGGTAACGTCCACCTCGGTGTAAATCCGCTGGATGATTTTCTGCTGGGCGTCTGCGCCGGGCATGCCGCCTAGAACCAAGCCCAGCAGCACCGCAAGGAGTTTCGTCTTCATGGCGTCACGGCCCACTTGGAACTCTGCGCCGCGAACTCGTGTCGCGGATACTTCTTGGCGATTTCGGTCCAGATCCGGCGCGCTTTGGGTTTCTGGCCCAGTTCATACAGTGCCCGCGCGCGATGGAAGTTTATATCTATCTGGTAGGCGCTGTCAGGCTGCAATTGCAGCATCGAGTCCAGTTCGGCGAGCGCCTCGCGCCAGCGTCCGCCGGCCATCAACGTCCGTCCACGCAACAGCAGGAAATCGCTGTCGAGCTTCACCATCGGATGGACCGCCTCCCACTCCAGCAGTTTTTCCTCGGCCTCAATGCGCTGGCCGTCGAGCAGCATCTCGCTCACGGCGATGGAGAACGCACGGTCCTGCGCGGGCAGCTTCTTACCGCCGGTCTCGTCGGTCGCCTTCTGCTGGACGCTTTGGTATTGGGCAACGGCTTCCTTCATGCGGCCTTGCAACCGGTAGAAGTCGCCGACGCGGACCATCGCGATGCGGGCAAGCTGCGAGTCGGGATGCTGTTTGGCGATCTGGCGCGCGCGGTTTACCGCCGCCTCGCTGCGCAGGTAGAACACGAGCAGTTCCAGTTCGAGCAGGTCGAACTTCTCGTAGTGTTGCTGGCGCGCCTTGACGTCGAGCTTCGCCATTTCGCTCAACGCCAGCTTCGGGTCGAGTTGCATCAAACCGCGCAACCGCAGCAACTGCGCCGCGACCCAGAGCGGATCGTTCGGGTCGGGATGTTTCTGGAGAAACACGCCGGCGCACTTGGCCGCGACCAGTCCGCCGGGGCTGAGTTGGAGCAGCGTCGTGTAAGCGCGCAACGTCCTGACCGAAAGCGTCGCCGGGTCTTGCTTGCCCATCAGTTCCACATACCGGTCGAGGTCTTTCGCGTCGTTGATGGAGGCCATGCGCGGCAGCAAGCCGAAATCAATCCGCCGGATGCCGCGCAGTTCCTCCTTTTCACGCTGCAACGTCACGCGGAACCTCAGCGGCGTCATGCCGACCGTGACGCGTTCGACGACCGGCTCCGCGGACACGCAGCCGTCGTCAAACTGCCAATTCACCGTCCAGCCTTTCGTGTCGCCGTGCGGCAACGCGCAGCGCGTCTCGAAGAGGAACTGGTTTTCAAAACCGACATACGATTTGAATTCAATCCGCCCCAGCGGCACCGGCCGGCCGCTCGCGCTCTCCATGCCGACGAGCGTCGCCTGCTCCGGGCGCAGCCAAACGTTTTCCGGCACCGGCTCGAAGACTTTGCCTTGTTGCCAGCCGAGCACCATGCCGGGCGGCTGGTCGGGGTTCGCCTTGACGTGGTAGTAATCAACCTTGACCAAGTCGTCGGCGACCTTCACCAACTGTCCGTGCACGGTCTTCTGGTTGGCGCGGCCGTCGTGGATGCCGCCCCACTCCAATTCAAACCGGCCGTTCACCGTGACGAACGAGGCGTCGGAGGACTGCGTGTAGAGATAGACGCTCTTCATCCCACGCGTCCGCATCCAGCCGGTGTAGTGCGTCACGAAATGCACCGTGTCGCCGAACGGATTCGCCGCGTGGAAAATCCGCGGCACGAAGCCCGCGCCATCCACTTCGGTCGCGCGCCGCCAGGTTTTCTCCATCTCGAACCAGTTGTCGAACCGCGCGCCCGACGGCAGCCGCCGCGTTTCCATCAGCAGGCTGACCCGTGGCTGCCACGTTTCGCCGCGGCGAGTCTTGCTGCTGCCGAAGTAGAGATAGTAGTTCGCGTTGCGCTTCATCTCCTTGGCGAGGAAGATCACTCGCTGGCCTTCGCCGCGCCAGACCGCGTAGAGCGGCGCGAGCTTGCCGTCGGCATCGGTGAGGACGCAGTCAGCGAGATTCGGCAACGTGTGGCCGAACTCCGGAATCTCGATGGCGTAGCCGGTCTCGGGGCATGGCGTCGGATATTCGGCGCGCACGACGGCGCGGTAAGGCGCGTCCGGCACGGCCCACGGCGCGGACGGAGCGGTCGGAGCGGTTTCACGATCACGACGCGCCGCAAACGCCGGCATCGCCAGCAGCAACGTCAGGAGGATGAGGGGAAGCTTCGCAGCGACGGCGGTCATCATTTCCCATCGGTGAGCGAGCGGTAATACTCCGCCATCATGTCCTTGTATTGCGCGGGCACGGAACCTTCGCTGCTGCCGAGCAGTTGTTTCTCCTCGGAGCGCACCGCGTCGTCGCCCGCCAACTGCACCACGCCGCCGGAGCCGAGGTCGGACTTGACCTCCTGCAACTTGCGGATGATTTGCGCTTTCAGCCGGCCATAGTCGCCGAGCTTGCCGTATTTGAGCGCCCACGCCGCCTGCTCCTGCAAGCGCGCCACGTCGGCCAGCCCGTCGGCGCGCAGGTTGAGCATCTGCGCCTGCGTCACCGCCTTGGCCGTCTTGTTCTTCAACAACTCCTGTTGCACCGCGAGCGCGTCGGCGGCGAGCTTCCGCGGCGCCTGCGAGCCGCGCAGCGGTGCGTTGCCTTCCATGCCCATGCGGTCGCCGAACGCGCCGGCCTTGCCGCCCGCGTCGGTCGCTTTCGTCGCCGTCGGGCCGTCCGGGTCTTCGATCATGCCGCGCGACATCTTGGAATTGGAGCGCCGCGCGTCGAGGTCGCTGCCTTCGAGGTTCTGTGTTTTGCCGCCGACCATCTCGCCGTCGCTCATGCCCTGCCGGCCGCCGCTGGAACGGCCGTTCTGGATGTTCTTGTTCGGCGGCGTGTTGCCGGACTTGCCTTGCGCGCTGAAGCCGGGCATCGGGCCGTCGGCGATCTCCCAGCCCTGCGCGGCCTGCGCGAGCGCCTGGTTGGAGGCGGCGTCCTGCGCCTCCTCCTTGATGTCCTGCTGCTCCTTCAACAGATTGCCGACGATGTCGTCCATCGCGTCGGGCAACGGCAGGTTCGGCATGTCGGGCATCTCACGCTTGTCGAAATTCTCGTCGAGCCACTTCGTCGTGTCGCTCTTCTGCGGCAACCACGCTTCCATGTCCTCCTCGATCTTCTTCGCCTTCTCGATGGCCGCCATGAGGCCGTCCTCCTTCTGCACGGCGATCTCCTGTGGCTTGAGGTTGTTCTTGTCTATGTCCTCCTTGTCGGCCTGGATGACGTCCTCAAAAATTTCGTTCACCGACATGCGCAGTTCTTCATACGACTGGATGTCGGGCCAGACGTGGGCGTCCACGAGCATCTGCTCCAGCACACTCTCCATCAGTTGCTTGGTCTTCTTGATCTCCTCCGCGAGCGCGATGTCCTCCGGGTCCATCTTGCCCTTGTGGAGCCAGTCCTTGCTCTTCTCCACCACGTCCTTCTGGAGCGCCAGTAACGTGTCGAGCTTCGCTTTGATCGCCGCCAGTTGCGCGCGCAGCTTGTCGAGGTTCGCCGCGCCCTGCATCTTCTGGCCGTCCTCAATAAACCGGATGATGCGCTTCAAGTTGGCGATCACGCGATCCTGCGTGTCGGCGGCGGGCTGGAGCTTCTTCGTCTCAAGCTGCTCGGCCGCGCCCAGCATGTCCTCGTAAATCTTCATCGCGCCGAACTTCGCCGCCGCCTGCTTGAGCACGTCCGCCAGCTTCGCCTGGTCCAGCGGCGGGTTGCCGAGTTCCTTGCGGACCTGCTGCGACTGCTCGGCCAGCGCCTCCTGCCTGCTGCCCAACGGCTTGGCAGCGTCCTCGCCGGCATTCTTCGTCTCGATCTGGAGCTTCTGCTGCTTTTCGAGCAAACCGTGGATACCGCCGAGCAGGTCGGCGAGTTTCGCCTTGAGCGCGGCGTCGGCGACGGCTTCCGGCGTGCCGACGAGCTGCGCGAGGATGGAAACCTCCACGTCAATCGCCCGCGAGACGAACTTCATCCGCGCGGCGGGATCGGCAGCGGTGCCGGCGTTGCGGAGCGTCATCACCGCCTCGTTCATCTCCTGGTTCACCAGCGAGCGCAGCTTCTCTCGGACCTTCGTGGCAATTACGTCCGCCGAGCCGACGAGCGTGCGGCCCATCTCCAACACTTGCGTCTGCCGCGCGAGCAACGGCACAGTCGCGTCCGCCGGCATCGGTTTCATCCGGTAGGCGGCGCGCGTCTCGTCAAGGTTGGTCTTCTGGAGCTTGATCATCTCTTCGAGGCTCTTCTGGAGCTTGCTGGCCTGCGCCTCCTTCTGGGCCGCGAGCTTCTCAACCTGCTTCAGCACGACCGGAATTGGCCGCGAGATCGTCACGCCGGGGCCGGTGACATCGTTCAGGTCCTTTGCGACGAGCACGAACCGCAGCCGCTCGTCGCCCGCCTTCGCGAACGGCGCGAGCGCCACCGCCGCTGTGCCGTTGAACGCCGGCTTGCCGGGCACGTCCTTCCACTCCTGCACGAGATGCCCCGTCTCCGATTCCTGCGTGCTGCGGTAAAGCGCGAGCGAACCGAGGCCGTAGTTGTCGCTGGCGGCGAACTTGATCTCGATGACCGAGTCGGGCGATCCGGCCAGTTCCTTACCCTCGGACGGCGAGGTGATCTCGATCTTCGGCGGCTCGTCGCCGCGGGTGGCAACCTGGAGTGTGTCGCGGTCGGCGATGTTGTCGGTGTCGCGGTAGTTCAGCGTGACGGTGCGGTTGGCGAGAATCTTGTCGCTGACGCGCCATTGCTTGTCGGTGACCTTGGTGACGGCGAGCGTTTGCGCCTTCTCGTCCGTCGCGCGCAACTCGGCGAGCGGGTAATTGAAATCGAGCGTCATCGTGACGACGGAGCCGGGCAGGACGTTCTGGAGGATGTTGAAGTCCTTGACCGTCACGGGTGCCGCGTGGGTGTAGGGCGGCAGTTTCACCTCGGCGACCTTCGCGCTGATGGCCGTCGCTGGCCGCACCGTGACGCGATACTGCGCCGATTGCGCGTCGTTGGCGACGATGTAGAAATCCATCGTCTGGAGCACTTCCTTCCAACGGTAGTTGAACAGCGGCATGCCGACTTCGCGGCTCATCGGCTGCTTCTGCCACGTCGAGCCGAGTTCGCGGAAGTAAATCCACGCCGCGTGCGGGATTTCACCGTCGAGCTTCACCGTCGTGGCAAACTCGCGGCCGTGGATGATCTGCGTCTGGCCGGGCGAGACCTCCACGATCTGCGTGCGCGTCAGCGGCGCGATATTGCTGCCGGGAAGAATGATGCGGGCGGCGGAGTTGGTGAAGTGGTCCGGGCTGATGACCGCCCAGATGATCATCGCGACGAGAACGCCGCCGAGCGCGAGACCGAGCCGCTTCAGCAACTCGGCGTCGAAGACATTCGCCCATTGCACCGCCGGGAAGGGGTCGCTCATCTCCGCGAACACCGCCCGGCGCAGCGGCGAATCCGGCGGCAGCTCGCGGTCGAACTGCACCGCGCTGATGAGCACGTTGCCGCGCAGCGACGACTTCGATTCGATCCGGCGCGCGACGCTCTCCTCGGAAACCATCGGCCGCCAAGCCCAAGCCGTCATCAGCCCGCCGACGACCAGCGGCGCGATCGTCAGCAGGAAGCTGATCCACCGGCCGAAGTAATCGAAGTGAAGCCGCGCGTCGAGCAGGAGGCCGGCCAGCAACAGCAGCAGCGCCCCCGAGACGCCGACGAGCGCGTAGCGGACGCTGCGCGAGACCCGCAGCTTGCGCGTCGCGTCGCGCAACTGCTCATGAACGAGATTCGCTGAGAGTGCCATACGCCTTTGCTCCAGACCATATTACTATACCACTACTCGCCTGCCTTGACCTTGACGATGCGGAAATTGCAGAAATAGCTGACGATGTTCGACTTCTCCTGTAGCGCCGTGCCGAACATTTCCGGCTGGAATGTCATGTATTCCGGTCGTTGCGTCACGTCTGGGCGGCGCTTGAGTTTCTCGATTTCGGGATAAGTGTCCTCCAGCAACAGCCGGTTGGTGCGGACCGTGTCGCCCGCCGGCGGCCCGGCCGCAGCGGCAGTGGCCTTCGCGAGTTCCGCCGGATAAGCCTCCTCCAGCAGCGTGCGGTTGAGCTTCACCAATTCCGGCCCGCGGAGGTTCTGCTTGAGCGCGGCCTGCGTCGCGTCGCTCAGCCGGACCTGCGCGAAGAGTTCCGGCGTGTAGAGGCAGTCGCCCAAAACAAGTTCGTTAAACTCCTTCACCAGCGCCTTCTGCAACGCCTCCGACGGCGACAGCGTGCTGTGCCGCTTCACGTTCGATCCGAAGTTGTGGACCTGCCGCCGCGTGGTGGTCGAGAACCTCTCCATCAGGAACTTCGACAACGGATCCGCACCCTTCTGAAACCGCGCCGCCATGCCCTCGACGTTCTGGATGTCCTCAACCTTGAACGACGCATAACGCTCCTGCGCCGCCGTCATGTCGCCTTGGAGCCGCACCTGGCCGAAGCGCTCCGGCGTGTAGATGTTGCCGCTCTTGAGGATTTTGTTGAGGTCGGCCATCAACAGCCCGCCCAGCGAATCGGGAAACGGTTCCGTGGCCATCTGCTTCTTCGTGTCGGCGGAGAGCTGCTCGAAAAGGAACTTCGACACCGGATGGCTGGCGTCCTTCAGTTTCACCGCCAGCCCCTCGACATCCCGGAGGTCGCCCTCGACCAGCAACGCCGTCGCGCGCTTCACCGACACCTTCTCCGGAACCGTGAACTCCCTCGACGTCGTCGCCCATGTCTTCCCGCCCTTCGGGTTCGGGAACTGGACGCGGTAACACTGTTTGAGCGCCGGCAGGCCGTTCATCGCCGGAATCTGCGTCGTGGTGAGCATGTGCAGTTCCGGCTCCGGGTTGGTCGTATAGACCATGACAAAAACCTTCGCGAACGCCACCGGATGCCAAGTCATCACGTCCACCGAACCGCGATAGGTCGCGCCGGGTTCGCACTTGAAGAACGGGCTTTGGAGCTTGGTGCCCTGATTGCTGGCGACGCCGGGCGGCTGGTTGATCTCGACGACCCTCACGCCGGGCCGCGGCGCGTGGTCGGTGACGATGCGGACGTAATCCTTGTTGTTCTTATACCAGCCTTCAAACCCGAAATCTGTGCGCCAGCCGAGCAACGGCGGGTTCGCGAGGAAGTCGGCGTTCGGGATGAGGTTCTGCTCGACGGTCTTGGCAGCCGGAGCCGCCGGACTCGCCGGCCGGATCGGGCGGAACTGTCGAATCTGCCCGGATGCCGCCGCGATCCCCAACAGCAGCGTCCCGCCCAAGATCAGCGCCTGAGAAAAGCCTTTCATCGTCAACTCCGTGGTTCGATTTCGGCGCGAGTCTATGGTCAATCCCATCCTCCGTCCAGCCACTTCAAGGTCACATGAATATGCTCTCACTGTTTCAGCGGGTTTCGATTCCCACTCCCCGTCCAGCATGCGCTGGCTGCCATTCCTCACGGTTGGAGGTTGCCGTTGGAGCGAAGCTTCCTATAAACAAACAGACCAACCAAGCAGTATAGAATGGCAAGCAAAACCATCAACCCAAAGCTCAGTTTAAGATCAATGAGGTCGAACTCACAAAAAGCCATGCAGGCGAGAAAAGGAATACATAGACCAAAGCGAAGCACGAAAGAAAGCAATCTACTTCTGCCTTCTTTACGTGTTCGCGAACTATCCCACGCGTAAACGAGCGCAAACATCAGAAATATTATCAAGAAGATCATGGCTGTTTCTGTTATTGTTGAATTCAAACAATACCGTGCGCGGAGCGCCCGCTCCACCTTGTCTTCACCGCGCCGAGCGCCTCGCTCCTGCTCATGGCAAACTCCAGAACTTGCGCGCGATCCAGTCCGCCGCCAACAAGCCCATCAGCAAGCTCAGTAGCGCGGGATGATTCCACAAATCCAGGATCTGGACGCGCGAGATGCGCTGCTCCTCGTAGTGGAGGTCTTTCCGCCAGTTGTTCCAGTTCTCCGTCGTGTAAAAGCGGCCCTTGGTCGCGTCGGCGATCTTCGCCAGCAGGTCGCGGTTGATTGGCTTGCCGGTCAGCTCGGTGGCGGGCTTGGTGACGACGAAGCGCGTCTCGCCCTCGATCTTCGCGCTGCCGACGGTGGTCGAGCACTTGGCGACATAGATGCCCGCCATGTGCGGCTCGACATCCACGCGGTAGCCGGGCACCTGCTTGCCGTCGCTGGTCTGGAGCGTGGCGGGGCGGAGCGTGTATTCGAGCGTCTTGTCGTCAGGCGAACGGACCTGGAGCGGCAGCGTGGCCGGCGGCTTGGCGTCGGGCGATTGCAGGCTCAGGATGGCGCGCACCTCCGGCTTGTCGCTCTGCTCGTAGTTGGTGCGCTCGGTGAACAGCTCGATGCGGTTGGTGTTCTGCTGCTTCTTCTCCTTCGGGATCAGCCAGTCCATCAACTGCGTCCAGAACGTGTCATAGGGCGACTTGTCGCCGGTCCAGCCTCGCGACGCGAGCCGCCAGCGCCAGATGGTGTCGGTGAGCACCACCACGCAGCGGCCCTGCCCGAACCGCGTCGCCGCCACCGCGGGCCGCAGCTTGCCGTCCACCTGCGCCTGGAGCAGCACCTCCGCCAATTGCGTCGGGCCTTCGGCGACGTTGACCGTCAGCAGCGTGGGGAAATCCTTCACCTTCGCGAACAACGGGCCGAACACCGGATGCCGCAGGCCGGTGTCGGTGATCTCCACGGGAAAACCGCCCGTGCCGCTGTCGCGCTCGTCGCGGTATTCCGCGCCCGCGCCGATGCGCACCGGCAGCACGTCCTTGAGCGGCGACCGCGCCAGCGTCGGCGACGTAAGCCCGTTCGGCCCGCCGAGCAGCACCAGCGCGCCGCCGCGGTCCACGAAATTGCGGATTGTTCCGAGCTGACCGGCGGTGAACGACTCCGGCGGCACGTCGCCGAGGATCAGCACCGCGTAACGCGCGAGCATCTGCTGCGTCAGCTCCAGCGTCTGCTGCGAAGCGGCCATGCCGCGCTCGCCGAACTGCACCATCCGGTCGCCCATCCGCACGTAGGCGTTCAGTTGCAGGTTGCGGTCGCTCGTGATCGCCTTGCGGAGGAACTTGAAGTCGAAGCCGAGCGTGTTCTGGATGTAAAGCAGCCGGTTGCCCGGTTCCAGCACCTCGATCAGGAACGGAAACGATTTCGCCTGCTTGTCGGCGGCGGGATCGTTCACGCGCACCTCGTATTGCACCAGCCCCGGCTTGTCGTGCGAGATCGCAAACGCCGTCTCGCGCATCTGCTCCTCCTCGTTGAACGCCACCGTCGTGCCGCGCTGCTTGCGGCCGTCCCGCCACAACTCCACCGGCACCGTCCGCCCGCTCATCCCGGAGCCGCCGATGCTCGCGCGAATCTCCGTGTCCCAGCCCACCACCACGCGCTGCGGATAGTCCATGTTCGCGATCGTCACCCGGCGCTCGCGCGGCTTCGGCTTGAACGCCTTCTCCAGCTCGAACGCATACACCGGCACGCCCGCCGGGACGCTCGCCCCCGCCTTGTCGCCGAGGATCGTGTCGAGGCCGTCGCTGAGCAACAACACCCCGGCCACCGGCTGGCCGCGCAGATGCTCCTGCACCTTCATCACCGCGCCCAGCACGTCCGTGCGGCTGCCGGCGAACTTCAACTCCTGCGCCTCCTGCGGCTGCTCCTTCGTGTCCGTGTCGAACACAAACATCCGCACGTCGAAATCGCCCCGCGCTTCCTGCATCGCCGGCGACTTCAGGAACTCCCGCACCCGCTCCGCCCGCGTCGGCTGCTTCTCGTCCGGCCGGTCCGTCATGCTCTCCGAGGTGTCCACCATCACCGCGAGCTGCGTCCGCAGCGCCGAGACCTCGTCGTGCCGTTGCTGCGGCTGGAGCATCACCACCAGCAACGTCAGCAGCGCGCCCGTCCGCAGCGACCAGAGCAGCAGGATCTTCGGCTTCGACCGCAACCCGTAGAAAAAACTCCACCCGATCACCACCACCAGCGCGGCGACAATGCCCACCAGCCACGGCCAGCTCAGTATCGGCGTGAGGAAGAAGTCTTTCATCCTAAACCCGGCGTCTCATTTCGCCGCGAGTCTAGTTTCTATTGCCGCCCCCGTCCAGCGTGCGGTGGACTTGACCGCCAGCATCGTGCTCTATGAGTTGCTGGCGAGGTGGAAACCGTAACGGCCAAGCGTTGACCCCGCCGCCAACCGCCTCCGCCACGGTGCCTATCGCGGCGCGTGGACGGTGTGATTATCCGTGAAACCAACGCGTCACTTTGCCTGCGGCACGTCGCCCGCCGCCACGTGCTTCCAGAATTCCTTCGTAGGCACACCATTGATTGTCTTCAACGTGGTGATTGATCGCAGGATACTCCTGTCGCGTTCTGGAACAAAATCACATGAAAGCTCAGCGAGCGGCATGTTTTTGATCGGTGACAAATCGGAGATTTTTGTTAGGCAGCATTCGAACTTCGTCAAGCGCATGCCTTGTAGGGGTGACAGATCAGCAACCATTGACTTATGGACGAATAATTTATCCAGCGGCATGCCCTTCAGCGGGCCGAGGTCTGAGACGCTGGTGCCGCCACAGTCCAAGTGTGTCATTGGCATTCCTTTCAGGGGCGAAAGATCAGAAACACCTTTGCAGTTGTTCAAAACCAGCGTCTGCAGTTTCATGCCTGACAATGGTGTCAAATCACGGACCAGAGAACAGCACTGTATGTCCAAGAAATTCAGCGGCAAGCCTTTCAGCGGAGAAATATCAGCCAACGAACTCGTGGTGCGCCATCGCCCGCAAACCAGCTTGCGCAAATACTTGAAGTTTTGAACTGGTGAAATGTCCGTGATGCCGGTTGTCACAAAGACCAACTCCGTAACTTTGCGTCCATCGGCTTCGTGCGTCACCTGTCCGTCAAAATCCGGGTTCAACTCTTTCATCTTCACCACGAACTGCTCGATCTGCTTCTTCGCGGACAAGCCACTTGGCGCTGACGTTGGCATCGTGAGTTGCAGCGGCGTTGTTTTCTGTAGCGGCGCTCTCTGAGCGCCGGCTGTTCCGTCCATTCGGCGGTCGGAGACCGCCGCTACAGCCACCGGCCCGACGCGTGCCCAGAACGTCGCGGTGGGCAGGTCGTTAATCTTCGCCAGCGAGCGAATACTGCGCAGCCCGGCGGCGTTTTGAGCCGCCACCGGTTGGTCGCATTTCAGTTCCTGCAAAGGCATCGTTTTCAGTGGCGTTAGATCGGTCACCTTCGTGTTGTTACACCAGAGCACGGTTAGCGGCGAGCCTTCCAGCGGGGCAATGTCGCTGACGACGGTGTCGTTGAAGCTGAGCACTTGCAGTTTCATCCCGGTCAACGGCGAAAGGTCGCTCACCTGCGTGCCGCCGAAGCTGAGCACCGTGAGCGGCATGTTTTTGAGCGGCGTGAGATCGGAGATCGGGTTATTGTGGCACCAAAGCCACGTCAGTTGCATGCCCTTCAGCGGAGAGAGATCAGCGAGCGAACCTTTCTGGTTGAGCATCGGTGGCGTGATGGTAAGCGTTCTCAACCAAGCCAACGCTTTGACCGGCGAGATGTCCGTGACGCCGACGCTGGAGAACGCGAGCGTCGTCACCACGCCACCTTCGATCTTGTGGTTTTCCTGACCGTCGAAGGTGGGGTTGAGTTCTTTCAGCTTGGCGCTGACGGCCCCGGCCTGCTGCTCGGCCGGCAGTGCGGAGACGGCCTTGATGAAGGCGTCGTTTGGCGGGCTGTCGGCGCCGGCAGCGGCTGCCGCAGAGAGGATGAGCGCACAGAGAAGGGAGACTCGGGTTGTCATTTTCATAAGCCGTTCCTCACGTTCGATTCTGCGCCGCTGATGGTTGCCGTTCAAGCCTTCGTTTGGTTTGGAATCGAATCTTCATTCGGCGGTCATAGACACGCCGCTACAGGTTGTTTATCTCGCCGTCGCTCCGAAGAAACTGTTGGCCCAATCGCGGAAGGCGCGCATCTCGCTCTGCGTCGGCGGGTCGCTGAAGTCTCCCATGAACGGGCCGATGCTGGCAGGGTTCCTCGCCGTGCCGGCGATTGCGTCGTTGAGTTGTTGATTTGAAACTTCTCCCGCTGGGCCTTGCGGGCCTTCGGGGCCGGGACTGCCGGGGCTGCCGGGATCGCCAGCAGGGCCTTGACTGCCTGCGGGACCGGACGGGCCGACGATGGTCAGCAACTTCCAGCGGCCGTCTTGGTCCGGCGGCGGGCCGGAGACGCCGTCCGCAAATGAAACGTAGATGTTGCCGTTGTAGGCCACCACATCGCCGCGATTGTAGCCGCTCCATGCTTCCCAATCGCCGCGCATGTTGAAGTTTGGCCCCGGCTCGCCCGGCCCGCCTGCCGGGCCTTGGGGACCGTTCGCGATGGCGTAGGGGCCGTAGTTGGTGCCATCGCTCATGACGATGACGGCGCGGCCGTCGCCGTAGTCCATGACGTTGCTGACGTGACGGCCTTCGGGGCCGGGTTGTCCGTCATTACCGGCAGGTCCCGCCGCGCCATCATTGCCGGGAGCGCCTTGCGGCCCGCTGGCGATGGTGAACGGCCCGTAAGTGGTCCCGTCGGTCATGCGCACCATCGCGCGCCCGTCTCCGCTGTCATAGACCTCGGCAATGCCGCGGCCTTCCGGCCCCGGCTGTCCCGGTTGTCCGTCAGCCCCGGCGGGTCCGGGCGGCCCTGCGGGCACGGCGTCTATGAGGGCTTTGAGGCCGGTGAATTGGCCGCGAAGCTCGGCGGAGCTGACTTCGGAACCGTTGACGGGCAATGAAGGATCAAACATAAGAAAGTTAAGAGTTAAAAGTTAAGAGTGATGAGTGAGGGTCGCCGACAGCGGCTGTCGGCGTGCCTTCATTATTAACTCTTCATTCTTCACTCTTCATTTCTGTTTCACGTCACCGTAGCGGAGACTTCGTCGCCGAAACGGCCGGTGCCTGTTTCGTTGACGGCGCGCATCTTGAACTTGACCGTCGCGCCGACGGTGTAGCCTTCGAGAGTCTCGTCGGGCATCGGCGGGGAGTCGGCCAGCGTAAAGTCCTCTTCGTCGGGCAACTGTTGGTAGATTTGATAATACTCGGCGCGGGCGGCGGGGTCGCACTGGACGCGCACTTTGCCGCCGCCGGCGGCGGTGGCGCGGGTGTTGGTGACCTTCGCGGGCGAATCGGGCGCGCCGGGGCGCTTGAGGCCGAACGTGAGCCAGTGCGGACTCATGGGGTCGAGCAGTTGCATGAGTTCATCAATGAGGTTGCGCATGCGGGTGCGCAACGCCTCCTCGGCAACATCGCGCTCGTCCTTGGCGGCGCGGATGGCATCGTCCTGAGTGTTGGCGGCGGCGCGGGCGTCCGAGAGGGCGGTGTGCAGCACGCCGGCACGCGCAGCGGTGAGGTTCATGGAGGCGACCTCGCGGGCGGGGTTGGCGGTGAGGTAGCCCTGGACTTTTTGCAGCAGCGGCAGGATCAGGTCGCTGGTGCTGGGCACGGCGATGGATTCCGCGGACCAACCGGCGGCTTCCCACGCGTTGGAGGGCGTGGAGCCGAGGAAGGTCTTGAAGTTGTCGCGGGCCATGAGCAGCCAGCCGCGGGCGTTGGAGCGCGCGACGGTGAGCGCGCTCTGCAACGGCACGCGCGCGGAGAGCACGGTGTCGTAGCCGGCGGCCTTGGTCACAAACGTGCCGAGGTCGAGCCGAAGGTCGGCCTCCTTGTTGTGCTGAAGGCCGACGGAGACTTCGAGCTGGTGGCAGCCGTCGGCGGCGTCCTCAGTGAGGGTGACAAGCGCGTCGAGTTTGTCGGGGAGTTTGTTAGAGGCCATGATGCGTCCTTTCTTTATGGGTTTGGGTTTCGGTGGGTCTGACTGGTCGTAACGAGAGAGCGGGTCATCGTATTTCTTGCCGGTGTCGTATCTCATGAGGTTTCCGGCTTGTTCTGGAGAAAAACTTGCAAGTCACGGTGATATTGCGGGTTAAAACAAAAAGCATGGCCGAGCGCGCATGAAAAACGGCGTTTTTTGGGCATCCGCAGCCTCGGCGAGGTAAAAAACGCGGTTTTTTGAGGACCCGCGGCCGCGGCAGGTTGAAAAACGGCGTTCTTTGAGCGCCCGCAGCCTCGGCGGGCGAAAAAACGGCATTTTCCAAATGTCCGCAGCCTCGGCGGCACGAAAAACGCCGTTTCTTGAGGGCCTGCGGCTGCGGCTTGGTAAAAAACGGCGTTTTTTGACCGCGTGAGGGCGGCGGTTGGAAGCGAACGGGATCGCGAATGTGTGGGTAGGTCGAAGCGTCCCGTTAAGACACTATGCGGCTCCTGCGCTCCTGCGCTCCTGCGCTCCTGCGCTCCTGCGCTCCTGCGCTCCTGCGCTCCTGCGCTCCTGCGCTCCTGCGCTCCTGCGCTCCTGCGCTCCTGCGCTCCTGCGCTCCTGCGCT